>ENA-OSET01003657-OSET01003657.1-sediment-metagenome-genome-assembly--contig:-NODE-3657-length-13964-cov-4.319435_pt1 | contig 13964 bp, 8 predicted proteins | sample MGYA00237882_ERZ534229 | MGnify/ENA primary metagenome ERZ534229 (study PRJEB26408, sample SAMN06266212) | sediment metagenome | isolation source: Hudson Canyon methane seep mesocosm | place: USA:Hudson...
AGTATTGCAAATTTAACGGCTGACAATATAACAGTGACAGATCAATATGGTAGATTACATCATTCTGGTAGTTTGTCCGCTGAAGAATCACAATCTAGAAAGCAATTTGAAGAAATTGTAGACAAAGTGCTAGAGCTCAAAGAGCAAAGAACCAAGGGTCTAGATAAGCTCATTGATCTTCCGATATATGGAGACCTAATTTCTGGAATTCTCTACAAATCAATACTTCGCTACATCTACGAAAGCAACCTAATTACAAAAAAGGTGCCCGGCGTATCGTCTATGCTAAAGATGGGTAAATCCGTTATGAATAAGGCTGCCCCTAAACTCGGTAGCGGTATAGAAGATAGCGTAAGAAGCTTTATTGTTGACAGCCTCGATTTCATCTTACAAGAAAGCAAGTCGTTTCTTGAAAACTCGGTCACTGACGAACAACTGAAAGTCTCTGCGATGGAATTATGGTCCCTCGGTGAAAGTAAGCCATTGTCAGAATTCCAACGCGGTATGGACAGTCTCGACTTATCTGACTTCGTATCCCTAGGCTATGACTTTTGGCTTCAGTTTAGAAAGTCCGCCTATTTCAAACATAGCTACGAAACAATCGTTGACTATTTTTTCGAGAAATATGGTGATGAGAATCTTGGCGAGCTATTAGATGATCTAAACATTTCACCAGAGCGAATATTTGTCGAAGTGGAAAGTTTTGCACCGCTTGCTTTAGAAACGCTAAGAAAAAGCGGACAACTTGAGGCCTTAATCAAGCGCCGCTTTGAGGCCTTTTATTTGTCCAAAGAAGCGCTCGATTGCCTGTCTTCATCTACTTAACGGGTACCTCCTGCTTCTTCTTAGCTCCAAATTTTCGAACAAGAATGTAGAACACAGGTGTCAGTAACAAGCCGAAAATCGTGACACCGATCATTCCCGAAAATACCGCGACACCCATCGCATGGCGCATTTCGGCACCAGCTCCTGACGACATAACCAAAGGCACCACTCCCATAATAAAGGCCAACGATGTCATTAAGATTGGCCGCAAACGTTCACGACATGCCTCCAGAACTGCTTGATGCAATGGCAGCCCTTGATCCTCCTTCTCTTTTGCAAACTCTACAATCAGAATTGCATTCTTCGCGGCCAAGCCGACCAGCACAATAAACGCAATTTGAGTAAAGATATTGTTATCGCCCCCCGCCAGGATTACCCCGGTCATCGCTGACAGTAAAGTCATCGGTACAATAAGTATGATGGACAAAGGTAGGCCCCAACTTTCATATTGAGCCGCCAATACCAAAAACACCAACAAAACCACCAAGGGGAAAATATATAAAGTCGTATCTCCCGCCAGGATCTGCTGATAAGTCAAATCAGTCCACTCATACTCCATCCCATTTGGTAAAGACTGTTCAAGAATCTTTGTAATCGCGGCTTCTGCCTGACCGCTACTGTACCCCGGTGCAGGACCAGAATTAATATCTGCTGCGGGGTAATTATTATAACGCGTCACCATATCTGGCCCAGAAGCATGAGAGACTGTCACAAACGACGCCAAAGGCACCATTTCACCATCACGGTTACGCACCTTTAAGCGATCTATCTGACTTTCATCTACTCTAAAAGAAGCTTCAGCCTGTAAGTTTACTTGGTAAGTACGACCAAATAGGTTTACATCATTGACGTATACAGAGCCCATATACGCCTGCAAGGTTTGAAAAATATCACTAATAGACACACCGTGAATTTTGGCCTTCTCACGATCTACTTCAACATTGATTTGCGGGACATTCGCTTTGAAGAACGAGAAAGTACTCATAGGGTTGAGCTCAGGTGTTCCATACGCCTGTCCAAGGACTTTTTGGGTTTCTTCGTATAGACGCGCGTACCCGAGGTTAGCCCGATCTTCTATCTGTAATTTAAAGCCACCTGTCGTTCCCAGCCCTAATACAGGAGGTGGCGGCACTACCGCAACAAATCCTTCATTGATCACACCAAACTGCATATTCAATTGCCCGGCGATTGCATGCGCAGACATATCTGGCGTCAAACGTTCATCAAAAGGCTTAAGTGCGACAAACACAACACCCGCGTTTGAGGCCACTGTAAAACCATTTATAGACAGACCAGGAAAAGCCACCGATGATGCTACCCCAGGGTGCTCAAGCGCTATAGATGACATTTTTTGAATAACAGCATCCGTTCTATCTAAACTGGCAGCATCTGGCAAACTAGCAAATGCCACTAGGTACATTTTGTCTTGCTGAGGCACAAAACCCGCTGGCGTAGTCTGGAACTGATAAACCCCTAATGCAGTTAGACCAACATACAGCACCATGATAATAGCCAAGCCTCGAACAATACGTTTGAGCAGGCTCATATAGCCATTTGTTAAGCCGGAAAAAAACCGGTTAAACGGTGCAAATATAATTCGACCAAATATGCCGTCCAATAGTCGACTAAACCGATCTTTCTTCGCATCATGCGGCTTGAGTAAAACGGCTGCCAAAGCAGGGCTCAAAGTCAAAGAATTGAAGGTTGAAATAATCGTAGAAATTGCAATCGTTAACGCGAACTGTTTATAAAATTGCCCCGACAAACCTGATATAAACGCGGTTGGAATAAATACCGCGCTCAACACCAAAGAGGTTGCGATAATCGGACCTGTCACCTCTTTCATCGCTTGCTTAGTCGCCTCAATAGAGTTTTTGCCAAGCGCTATATTTCGTTCAACATTCTCGACAACAACAATCGCATCATCCACCACTATCCCGATGGCCAGAACTAGACCAAACAAAGACAATGCGTTAAGAGAGAAACCGAACAAGTGCATGACTGCAAATGTTCCGACAAGGGAAACAGGTACTGCCACTAAAGGGATGATCGAGGCACGCCAAGTCTGCAAAAAGAGCACCACAACAATAACGACCAGTAATATCGCTTCCAATAGAGTCTCAACAACTGCCTCAATCGATCCTCTTACGAAAATTGTTGGATCATAAACAATGTCGTAGTCCATTCCGACCGGAAAGCCCTGTTTCAACTCTTCCATACGCGCCCGCACGTCATCCGATAACTGAATAGCATTTGATCCTGGGCTTTGAAAAATCGCTACCGCCGCAGCTGGTTTATTATTCAGTAAAGAACGCAGCCCATAGGAATTAGACCCCAATTCGATACTAGCAACATCTTTTAGCCGCGTAATGGCGCCCGTATCTCCCACGCGAATAATAATATCGTTAAACTCTTCTACGCTCTCCAGACGCCCCTTAACCTTGATCAACAACTGAAACGGATTATCACCTGCGCTTGGCGGCGCACCGATCGTCCCAGCCGCCGCCTGTCTGTTTTGTTCCCGAATCGCATTGACGATATCTGTTGTCGTCAAGTTCAAGCTCGCTACTTTCTCTGGGTTAAGCCATATACGTACTGCATAGTCACCAGCACCAAATACTCTTACCGTTCCTGCACCCTCGATACGCGCTAGCTCATCTTTTACTTTAAGGTTTGCAAAGTTAGACAAATAAAGCATGTCATAACGACTATCTGGAGAGAGTAAGTGAACAACCATGGTCAGGTTCGGGGAGGATTTTTCAGTCGTAACCCCCAATCGTTGAACGTCTTCAGGTAAGCGAGGCAAAGCCCTGGCAACCCTATTCTGAACCTGCACCTGTGCGTCATCGACATTAGTGCCCAAGGCAAACGTCACTGTTAGCGCTAAGCTGCCATCCGCAGTAGATTGGGAGGACATATACAGCATATTCTCAACGCCGTTAATCGCCTGTTCAAGTGGAGCGGCGACTGTTTCAGAAATAACGACCGGGTTCGCCCCCGGATAGTTCGCGCTTACAACTACCGTTGGTGGAACCACCTCTGGGTATTCGGTTATTGGAAGCTGGAACATTGCAATCGCGCCAGCCAGAAATATCATCATCGACATCACTGCTGCAAAGATAGGCCGACTAATAAAATATTGAGATATACTCATAACGAAAGTCTCTTAGTGCTTAGACGGTAAGTTTTCATTAGCCGCTGCTTTTAACGCCTGATCAACCGGCGTTACCGGAGCACCAGGGAACGCTCGTTGTAGGCCAGACACAATAATCGTTTCGCCTATCTCAATACCAGACTTAATGGTCCGTGACTCACCTCGTCTTTCGCCAAGCGCTATGGGGCGATAGCTCACAATATTGTTCTCACCAACAACCATTACATATTTACTACTCAGGTCTGTCGAAATTGCTTTTTCAGGCACAATAATAGAGTCATAAGCCTCACCCACTTGTAATTTAAGTCGGGCAAATAGGCCAGGTGTTAAATCACCCTTGGTATTTTCAAATACTGCCCGCATACGAATCGTCCCCGTCGCGGCATCTACTTGATTGTCCACAAAATCAACTCGCCCTGAATAGGAATAGTCTTTCTGGTTAGCAATACCCATTTGCACTCTGATCTCACGCTCTTGATAGTTAAAGCCTAAGGACTTAAGACGAAGGTAAGTTGGTTCATCCACATCAAAATATGCGTGCATTTCGTCTATTGCCACTAAGGTAGTGAGCACCGTCTGCCCTGCTACGACTGAACCACCGACATCAACACGAGCATCAGAAACCTGGCCGTCAAACTCAGCCTTAACTGTCGTAATTGCATGAAGCACACGTGTACGTTTCAAATCTGCCCGAGCACTTTCAGCTTCAGCCTTAGCCTTGGTCAGTTGAGTGCGTCGATTATCAATCTGTTCTTGAGAAATAGCATTCGTAGACCGCAGGCTGTCTGCTCGCTTTAGGTCTCGTTCGGTTAATTCTATCTCAGCTTCAGCTCTTTTTACTTCAGCTTTTAGGCGTTCAACTTCGGCGAGAATAGTACGGTAATCGATCTGAAATAAAACATCGCCTTTTTTTACCTGAGCACCATCTTCGAACTTAGCCTCAACAACATATCCAGACGTACGCGGCATCACTACGATGCTCTTGGAAGCTTGTAATCTACCGGTAAATTCTTTCCAGTCACTAATCGCCTGACTTGTCACCTTCATCACATCTACAGAAGGAGGTGGCCTTTGAGGAGGAGCTGATTTAGCTGAAACTTCATCCGTTGCGTTTTCATCACACGCCTGTAGTAAGCCAAGTAACAGGCCAACAAATAAAAATCGAGTTATAATCATTTTGTGCATTCTTACTCCAGACTAAAATCGCTAAGGCATTAATTGAATTGGAATTTTTATAGTTGATGCTAAAGTTGAAACTTTATTCAACTTTAGCATGCTAGATATTATCAATTTAAAAAAATGATTCCAGCAAACTGATAGAATTATGCGAAAAGAGACACTGTATCTCTAAAATAGCATGATAAATTTAGCTTTAAAGCATATGAACACAATGACAATAGACAATAATTTAGAAAACCCTGAAGAAACGCTCGATATTCTTTACCAAGATCCATTTCTAATAGCGATTCATAAACCCGCAAACCTGTTAGTTCATAAAAGCCCCATTGATAAACACGAAACTCGTTACGCGATGAAGATTCTAAGAGACCAGCTTGGTATGTGGGTCTATCCGGTACATCGATTAGACAAACCCACCTCTGGGTTACTATTGTTTGCCTTACACCCAGAAATTGCCAAACAGATAAGTGAATCCTTCGAACAAAGAGACGTTAAAAAAAACTATTGCGCCATAGTAAGAGGCTATATTGATGAAAAAGGTACAGTAGATTACCCCCTGAAGGAAATAGCGGCATTTAAGCACTTAGCAGAAGAGGTCAATAGTAAACCAGCAAAGAACGCCACTACGCACTATGAAAGGTGCAAGACCTATGAACTCCCCTTTTCTGATGGTCGCTTTGATACAAGCCGATACTCTTTAGTTAACTTGTACCCAGAAACCGGACGCAAGCACCAACTAAATCGACACCTTAAACATCTCAGCCACCCTATCATCGGTGACGTCAAATACGGTAAGGGTGAACACAACCGCTTATTCAGAGAACAACTGAACAGCCATCGCTTATTGCTAGCCGCTCGCAGCCTTACACTGCCTCACCCAGTTGATAACAACCCGCTTACAATCGAATGCCCCTTGGCAACCGACTTCGAACAAACGCTTGTTAATCTAGAACAATACAAAAACGATTAGGTGAATGTTTATAGGCAAAATTAATGTCGAACAGACACAAAAAAGCCGATGCAATTGCATCGGCTTTTTTAGCTACGAAGTAGCTTCATCAGTACTTAAAGCGCAGCGTCCAATTCAGGAACAGCTTCAAATAAGTCAGCAACTAGACCGTAATCAGCAACCTGAAATATAGGTGCATCTTCGTCTTTGTTAATCGCAACAATTACTTTACTACCAGACATACCCGCTAGATGCTGAATCGCACCAGAGATACCGACAGCAATGTATAAGTCAGGAGCAACAATTTTACCTGTTTGACCGACTTGCATATCGTTAGGTACAAAGCCTGCGTCAACAGCAGCGCGCGAAGCACCTACCGCTGCGCCTAGCTTATCAGCTACCGACTCAAGAATTTTGAAGTTATCGCCATTTTGCATACCACGGCCACCTGAAATAACAATACTAGCCGCTGTTAATTCTGGACGATCCGACTTAGCCATTTCTTCGCTTACGAATGAAGAGATACCCGCGTCTTGTGCATTATCAATTGCTTCAACTGCTGCAGAACCACCCGTAGCAGCGACTGGATCGAACCCAGTACCACGAACAGTAATTACTTTGATTGAGTCTGAAGACTGAACCGTTGCAATTGCGTTACCTGCATAAATAGGCCGAACGAATGTATCTGCTGATTCAACTTTGATAATGTCAGAAATTTGAGCTACATCTAACAACGCTGCAACGCGAGGAAGGAAATCCTTACCTGTTGTACCAGCAGACGTAATAATGTGCGAATAGCCCTTGCCTATATCAGCAACAAGAAGAGATAAGTTCTCAGCTAGATGATGTGCATAAGCCGCATTATCAGCCAAAATAACCTTCGCAACACCTTCAGCCTGCGCCGCAGCTTCTGCCGCCGCACCACAACCTTCACCAGCGACCAATACATCGATGTCGCCACCAATTTGCTTCGCTGCATTCAAAACATTTAGTGTAACTGGCTTGATGCTGCCGTTATCATGATCTGCAATTACTAGAATACTCATATTAGATCACCTTCGCTTCAGTCTTAAGTTTCTCAACCAACTCAGCAACATCGGCAACTTTAATACCCGCTGAACGTGTTGCAGGCTCTTCTACCTTAGTGATAGTCAAGCTAGCCGCAGTATCAACACCTAAATCAGCAGGTGAAGTTACTTCTAAAGGCTTCTTCTTGGCTTTCATAATGTTAGGAAGAGAGGCATAACGAGGCTCATTCAAACGTAGATCTGTCGTGACTACCGCAGGCAAGTTAAGACCTACCGTCATCAAACCACCATCAACTTCTCGAGTGACGTTTACCTTATCGCCTTCAACAACAACTTCTGACGCGAATGTGCCCTGAGCCATACCTGTCAATGCCGCAAGCATTTGGCCAGTTTGGTTATTATCAGAGTCAATTGCCTGCTTACCTAGAATAACTAGCTGAGGCTCTTCTTTGTCAACAACAGCCTTAAATAGCTTCGCAGCTTGCAGAGATTGAACTGCTTCGTCTGTTTCAATCAAAATACCGCGGTCAGCACCCAAGGCCAGCGCAGTACGAATTTGCTCTTGCGCAACTTTAGGGCCAATCGAAACAACAATAATTTCGCTTGCTACGCCTTTTTCTTTTAGACGTACTGCCTCTTCAACGGCAATTTCGCAAAATGGGTTCATTGCCATTTTAATGTTTGTAAGATCTACGCCTGAGTTATCAGGCTTAACTCGAACTTTGACGTTATAGTCAATGACTCGTTTAACAGCGACCAGAACCTTCATAGATTCCCCGTTAATTAACAATTGATATTTAGAGGCCCTCTACGATCAAGCCTTACCTTATATAAAGAAAAGACTTAAGAGACAGACCAGACACATGCGCGAAGCAATTAAAAATCCATATTGACTGCCTTTAATCACAGACAAAGTCAAGAATACAGCTATCGCGAAGCGCGACATTCTGCCGATAAATCAGTTTTAGGTCAATAGTTATGCAGTAATTCCACACTTTTTTACGTTACAAGCGCCTCAGAAAACCCCTCATGTTAATAACAACACGCAATGGGCCAAGCGGGCTCAGCTGGCTTGAATAAGGTTCTATACCGTCTAAAATTTACGCTTAGTTATTGAAATATAAATACATACATCCCTGTTATTTTTAAAGATGCGCAATCATTAGAATACCTGTATAATTTCGCGCCTAAAAACAGGCTATTATAATATGCTCAAGTAACCTTATAGAGCAGGCCTGCGATACATATATACATGAGGAGATCAATTGTGGAACGTGAATCGATGGAGTTTGACGTGCTCGTTGTTGGCGGTGGACCAGCTGGCTTATCAGCGGCGTGCCGCACAATGCAACTGGCCCAAGAAGCCGGCAAGGAAATCACAGTATGTGTTGTCGAGAAAGGTTCTGAAATTGGCGCGCACACGCTATCTGGCGCCGTTGTAGAAGATAGAGCTTTAAAAGAATTATTTCCAACATACAAAGAAATGGGCGCCCCTCTTAATACGCCCGTCACCAAAGATGAAGTTTACTTCTTCACCAACGGTGAAAAAAGCGTCAAGACACCAAACTGGATGATCCCTAAGCCGATGCACAACGATGGCAACTACATTGTTAGCCTAGGTAATGTCGTGCGCTGGTTGGGCGAGCAAGCGGAAGCGCTTGGCGTTGAGATATACCCCGGGTTCGCCGCCTCTGAGCTGATAATAGAAGACGGTAATGTAAAAGGCATCATTACCGGCGACATGGGCGTAAGCGAGTCAGGAGAACAAACTGATGCGTATATGCAAGGCATGGAGCTAAGAGCCAAGTATACAATTTTCTCAGAAGGTTGCCGGGGACACCTTGGCAAGAAGCTAATTTCTGAGTTCCAGCTAGACAAAGATAGCGATGCTCAACATTACGGCATTGGCATCAAAGAGCTTTGGGACATTCCAGCTGAACAGCACCAAGAAGGCCTCGTTATTCACGGCGCAGGCTGGCCATTGGTCGAATCTGGCTCCACGGGCGGATTTTTCTTATACCACGTTGAGAATAATCAGGTCGCGGTCGGACTAATTACCGACCTAGCTTATTACAATCCGCACGTTAGTCCATTTGATGAGTTCCAACGCTTAAAACACCACCCGGTTTTAGCTAAGCACCTTAAAGGCGGCAAGCGAGCCTCTTACGGCGCACGCGCACTAACAAAAGGCGGCCTAAACAGCTTACCCAAAATGACATTCCCTGGCGGCATTATTGTTGGCTGTGACGCAGGTACTTTGGACTTCTCCAAGATCAAAGGCACACATACCGCGATGAAGAGCGGCATGATCGCAGCAGAGGAAATCGTCAAGGCAATTTCCGCTGACCGCGCAAACGACGAAATCACCGAATACACAACGGCATTTAAGAATTCTTGGGTATACAAAGACCTTCACAATAGTAGAAACTTTGGCCCGGCAATGCACAAGTTCGGTATGTATTTAGGTGGCGCATTTAACTATATCCATCACAATATTTGCCCAATGCCCTTCACTTTGCATGACACGACAGAAGATTATGCGACGATGAAGCCCGCTAGCGAGTGCAAGAAGATAGATTATCCGAAACCTGACGGCGTACTTAGCTTCGCCAAGCTTGATTCAGTATTTATCGGTAACGTTAATCACGCAGAAGACCAGCCCTGCCACTTGAAGCTGAAAGACGCATCAATTCCTCTTCAGAAAAACCTACCTATGTACGACGAACCAGCGCAGCGATATTGTCCTGCAGGCGTATATGAGATAGTTGAAGATGAAGGAGGCGAACAACGCTTTCAGATCAATTCGCAAAACTGTGTTCACTGTAAAACATGTGACATCAAAGATCCCGCTCAGAACATCACCTGGGTGACCCCTGAAGGCGGTGGTGGACCAAATTACCCGAACATGTAATTTAGCGATAATATAAAAAAGGCAGCCTAGGCTGCCTTTTTTATTGCTCTCATATTATTTAGCGCATCTAATTTGGGGCAATAAAAAAGGCGCACAATGCGCCTTTGACACATAATCAGTCTCAATCAGACGTGCAATACTTCATCAATTTCGTATTCGATTACACCACTCGGAACCTGCACACCCACTGTATCACCTTCTTCTTTTCCGATGATCGCACGCGCGATCGGTGAAGAGACAGAAATTTTTCCTGCTTTGATATCAGCTTCATCATCACCTACAACCTGGTAACGAACTTCTTCATCTGTATCTACGTTAATCAAATTTACCGTCGTACCAAATATAACTTTTCCGGTTCTGGGAATACTTAACACGTCAATAATTTGAGAATTCGAGAGCTTGGCTTCGACCTCTTGAATCCGTCCTTCAATAAAACTTTGCTGCTCTCTAGCCGCATGATATTCCGCATTTTCTTTTAGGTCGCCATGCTCTCTAGCATCAGCAATAGCTTCTATAACCTGTGGTCGCTCGACCGTTTTGAGCTGAATAAGCTCATCCCGTAGCGCCTTTTCACCATTAACCGTCATAGGTATTCGTTGCATTTTTCTTCCTTTAAACTCTTTCTTTTCAATACCCTAAGGCAATGATAGTGATATTTTTTAGATAATTAATGTAAGTCCTGCAATCGTCTTACATATTTTTCAGCACCAAACGCAATCGCTTGAGCGGTAGCCAGCCCACCTGCCAGCGTTGTACTGTAGGCAATCTTCTTTTGAAGTGCAGACTGACGAATTTGAGCAGAATCTGCAATTGCACGACGACCTTCAGTCGTATTAACGATTAGGTCTATATCTCCATTCTTTATCGCATCAACAATATGAGGGCGACCCTCCATTACCTTGTTAATCGATTCCACTTCAATACCAGCTGATTCGATAGCCTCAGCCGTCCCCGAAGTAGCAACCAAAGAAAAACCTGATCCAACCAAACTTTTTGCCAGCTCAACAACGCCCGACTTATCAACTTCACGAACACTCAAAAATGCCTTTCCTGAAGTCGGTAATACACCACCTGCCGCAGATATACTTTTCGCAAATGCCTCAGCGAACGTATCTCCAATACCCATCACTTCGCCGGTAGATTTCATTTCAGGCCCGAGAATAGGGTCAACGGCAGGAAACTTATTAAATGGGAACACCGACTCTTTCACACAAAAATGCTTCGGTACGATCTCTTCAGTGAAACCTAGCTCTTCTAGTGACTTACCCGCCATGCATCGCGCGGCAACTTTAGCCAATGAAACGCCAATTGCCTTAGAAACGAAAGGCACCGTTCTAGACGCACGGGGATTGACCTCGATAACGTAGATCATGCCGTCTTGATAAGCCAACTGTACGTTCATTAAACCAACCACACCCAACTCAAGCGCCATCTGCTTAACGGCAACCTTCATATCTTCCTGAACATCCTTTGATAAGGTATAAGGAGGAAGCGAACATGCAGAGTCTCCCGAGTGAACCCCCGCCTGCTCAATATGCTGCATAATAGAACCGATAACGACTTGCTTACCATCACTTAGCGCATCGATATCAACTTCGATCGCTGCATTAAGAAAATGATCCAAAAGCACAGGGCTATCATTAGAAACGCTGACCGCCTCCTTCATATACTTAACGAGCTCAGCTTCGTTATACACTATCTCCATTGCCCTGCCGCCTAATACATAAGACGGTCGAACTACCAATGGATAACCAATTTCACTCGCCTTAACCAAAGACTCTTCAAGACTTCTCACTGTGGCATTCTCAGGCTGACGTAAACCCAAGCGCTCAATCATAATTTGAAAACGTTCGCGATCCTCAGCTCTATCAATAGCGTCAGGGCTCGTACCTATAATGGGCACACCAGCTTCTTCAAGTCCACGCGCCAATTTCAACGGAGTTTGTCCGCCGTAATGAACAATGACGCCTTTTGGCTTTTCTAGCTGGACGATTTCTAGTACATCTTCTAACGTGATCGATTCAAAATATAAACGATCAGAGGTATCGTAATCTGTTGAAACCGTCTCAGGATTACAGTTAATCATGATGCTTTCATAACCATCTTCTCGCATGGCGAGCGCAGCATGAACACAGCAATAATCAAACTCAATACCTTGCCCAATTCGGTTCGGGCCACCACCAATAATGATAATTTTTTCTTTGTCAGTAACCGCCGACTCACACTCTTCTTCATATGTTGAGTACATATATGCGGTATCAGAAGAAAATTCAGCGGCACACGTATCAACACGCTTGTATACAGGCCTTACGTCAAAGCCTTGGCGTAGCGTTCGGAACTCTTTTTCGCTCATTCCGAGCAGTGTTGCCAAACGTCGATCTGCGAAGCCTTTTCGCTTCAAACGCCTTACTGCTTCGGCCGTCATGTCAGCACGCGTCATATTTGATACAACACATTCTTCTTCAATAATGTTTTCGATCTGAACCAAATACCAAGGATCAATGCCACTCAGTTTGTAGATTTCGTCAACTGACAACCCAGCTCTAAACGCGTCACCCACGTACCAAATTCGCTCTGCACTTGGATTTCTAAGTTGGTTCTTAATCTCAGCAACGGCGTCGTCAGACTTGAGGTCGAGCATAGGTTCGAAACCAGATGAACCAACCTCCAAACCACGAAGTGCCTTTTGCATCGACTCCTGAAAAGTACGACCAATTGCCATTACTTCACCAACCGACTTCATTTGCGTTGTCAAAATAGGGTCAGCTTGTGGAAATTTCTCGAATGTAAAACGTGGAATTTTAGTTACGACATAATCGATAGATGGCTCAAACGAAGCAGGTGTAGCACCACCAGTAATATCATTCTGCAACTCATCGAGGGTATACCCGATCGCCAGCTTCGCTGCTACTTTAGCAATCGGAAAGCCGGTCGCCTTCGACGCTAACGCAGAAGAACGTGACACTCGCGGGTTCATCTCGATCACCACGATTCTGCCATCTTTAGGATTCATACCAAACTGAACGTTTGAACCACCCGTTTCTACACCAATTTCTCTAAGTACCGCCAATGAGGCATTTCTCATCAACTGATATTCTTTATCTGTTAAGGTTTGCGCGGGCGCGACAGTAATAGAGTCACCAGTGTGAACGCCCATCGCGTCAAAGTTCTCTATAGAACAAATAATGATACAGTTGTCGTTCTTGTCACGAACAACTTCCATTTCGTATTCTTTCCAACCAATAAGAGACTCATCAATTAAAAGCTCACTCGTTGGCGATAAGTCCAGACCACGCTCACAAATTTCTACAAACTCTTCACTGTTATACGCAATACCACCACCACTACCACCCATCGTAAACGAAGGACGAATAATACATGGAAAGCCCAAACCTGCCTGCACTTGCACAGCTTCTTCCATACTATGAGCAATCGCAGAGCGAGGCGTTTCAAGCCCTATCGCCTTCATCGCTTTATCAAAACGTTCGCGATCTTCAGCTTTGTCTATCGCATCTGCTGTAGCACCGACCATATCAACGTTGTGTTTTTTCAGTACACCTTCACGCTCTAGATCCAAAGCACAATTAAGTGCGGTTTGCCCACCCATAGTCGGCAACAAGGCATCAGGGCGCTCTTTCTCGATAATTTTCTCAACTGTCTGCCAGGTAATGGGCTCGATATAGGTCGCATCAGCCATTGAAGGGTCAGTCATGATCGTCGCAGGATTAGAGTTAACAAGAATGACTCGAAAGCCCTCTTCTCGAAGCGCTTTACACGCCTGAGCACCTGAATAATCAAATTCACAAGCCTGCCCAATTACAATAGGTCCGGCGCCTATAATAAGAATACTCTTTATGTCGGTACGCTTTGGCATTTAGTTCTATCCACTCTCTTAAAATTGGTGCGCCACTCAATACG
>ENA-OSET01003658-OSET01003658.1-sediment-metagenome-genome-assembly--contig:-NODE-3658-length-13963-cov-4.894282_pt1 | contig 13963 bp, 9 predicted proteins | sample MGYA00237882_ERZ534229 | MGnify/ENA primary metagenome ERZ534229 (study PRJEB26408, sample SAMN06266212) | sediment metagenome | isolation source: Hudson Canyon methane seep mesocosm | place: USA:Hudson...
TGTGTAATAAGGACGCTTTTTAGCGCCGCCGCGAGATAATCTAATTGTTACCATATTCCTGCCTGTACAAAACTGGAGCGAAAAACAGACGTATTTTACGCACATATCTACCATTTGGGAAGCTTAACTTGCATTGCTTAGTCTTAACACACGGTAGATAGGCATTTAGCCATCTTTATTTTCGAGCTATTTCAAAATTGGAGCGCAAATCTATCTGTGAAAACTTAAGTTTCTTTCGATCTGCTACTGTAAAAAACCAATGAGATCATACACAAATTATCAATTCAACTGTAGTTATTTTTTATCTCAACATAATCAAATATTGAAATGTCTTGTTGGTAAATTTCAGCGAATAAATGTTCATTTGTTAAAAACAACCTCAATAAATCTGGATCAAAGTGTTCTGGCTGAGTACGACCATCACCATGTCGCATTATTGATATTGTCTTATTATGGTCAAATGCTGGCTTATATGGCCTTCGTGATCTCAATGCATCATAAACATCACAGATCGCTACAATTCGTCCCTCTAGTGGAATATCATGGCCACTCAGCCCATTAGGATAACCTGTGCCATCCCATCTTTCATGATGTGTTAATGCGATGACTGCACCCAACTTCAGATAAGGTGAGGTGCTTGCATTAGATAATATCTGCTCACCAATTAATGTATGTTGTTTAACCTGATCAAATTCACTATCTGTTAACGGACCATCCTTTTGCAGAATACTGTCTGGTATCGCTAATTTTCCAATATCATGTAAGGCACTTCCATAAAACAAGGTTTCAATATAGTCATGTTTTGTCTTAGCCAGTTTTGCCAATGTTTTTGCATAGTGTCCAATACGACCAACATGCTGCCCCGTTTCATCATCACGAAATTCTGATGCAATGATTAAAGTACGAATCGTTTCAATATAACTCAATTCAATATCTCTTGAATCTTGCTCTACCGTACATTCGAGCAGTCTTTTCTCTTGAATCAGCTGGTCCTGATAAGCTTTCACTTTAACGGTATTTCTAACTCGTAACCATAACTCTTCACGATCAATGGGTTTACTTAAAAAGTCATCAATACCAAGAGAAAGTGCTTTTAAACGTGACTCTCTATCTGTCAATGCACTAATAATAAGGATAGGAATATATTCATTAGTGATCATTGTTTTGACTTTGGCTATAACGTCATAGCCCGACATTTCAGGCATCATGATATCAAGCAATAGTAAATCAATACGATCTGACTCTAAATAGCTTATGAAGTCTTTACCGCTATTGAACGTCACAACATCATAACCTTCATGCTCCAACAATGTGCTGAGCAAAGTAGTCACACTATGTTGATCATCAACGATAGCAATTTTAGTTAATTTATTGTCCTGAAGTACCATATCTTATTATGAAGTACCTTTGATTAAGCGCTCTACCAATTTCAAAAACTCACGATAATTAAAGGGCTTAGCCATATACTCATCAAAACCACTTGCTAATATCCTATCCTTATCGCCAGGCATTGCAAAAGCAGTCAAAGCGATAATAGGAATGTAAGCCAGTTTAGGATCTCCCCTTATAATTCGACAAGCTTCCATTCCATCCATTTCTGGTAACTGTATATCAAGCAGAATCATGTCAGGATAAACTGATTTTGCCAGCTCTATCCCTGATTCTGCATCAACGGCAACGCTGACTTTATATTCTTGTTGCTCAAGTAACATTACAATCAATTTAATATTGTTGGGATTATCTTCTATCAACAAAATATGAGAGTGTTTATCCGTCATGGTTATGCCTCAAGAGATTTTCAATATATTTAACAAATCCTTGCTGGTCGATATTAAATTTTTCAATAATATCACTGACTTTTCCTGATAATTTATTCACATCTTCCTCGGTAATAATTTTAGCAGTTACGATAACAACGGGAATATCGTGTAAATGTTCAGACTGCATGTAGGCAACCACATCAAAACCCGTCACGCCGGGCATCATTAGATCTAAAATAATCAGATCAGGATGAGATTGTTCTAATTGAATAATGGCTTGTTCACCAGAATATGCCTTTTTGATCTCTATATTCTCGTGTTTTAAGTAAGTACTAATTAACTCTATTGAATTCGGGTCATCATCAACAACAAGTACAGAATATTCCTGTTTCAATTGCTGATCTAGTGGAATACCTGCTGAAATAACAGCTCTTAATAAATTATTCTTATTGACTGGTTTATTAACTATTGCTCTAGGTTTTATTGCAATCCCAGCCAAATCCACATCAGCCATTTGTATCAGAATAAGGGGGATTTCTTGATGAGGGTCATTGTAACTTTCACACTGTTGAATCTGCTCTAATTCTTGCCCGCTCACCTCTGCCAAAATAGCATCGATTTCATACTGAGCAACCATCGCATCAATATCCGCCACATGCGTAGTACGGTAAACATCAATATTAGCACCTTCTAGAATAGTTCTAATGATGGCTGCGCTACGATCATCGTGGTTAAGGATTAATACATTTTTTTTACTCTCTAGATAATGACTCATGTCATCTCCACCGGAGAAAACTGACATAGCCTCAACTGGTAGCCAAACCATAAAATCACTTCCAGTACCTAACTCTGACGTTACTTCAATACAGCCATTGTGCAGCTCAGTTAATCGTTTAACCATAGCCAAACCTAAGCCTGTTCCTTGATATTTTTTTGAAAATGAACCATCTAATTGCTCAAAAGGCGTAAATAATCGCCCTAAATCTTCTTCCGCAATACCAATCCCTGTATCTTTAATTGAAATAGAGATGTAGTCGGTACGACGTTTATTTTTAACATCGCAGCTGGGAACTATATTCTTATGTAATTTTGTCGAGATGGTGATAGTGCCATTATCAGGGGTAAACTTAGTCGCATTAGAAAGTAAATTAAACAGTACTTGTTTAATCTTTCTCTCATCAGCTGATATTTCACTTATCTGACTATCAAACTCCAAATTAAGATGAATATTATGTTTATTAGCTTTTTCTTTCACAATTGAAATTGAACGATCGACCACGTCATTTAAATTAAAATTCGTACAATCTAAATCCATCTTGCCCGCTTCTATTTTGGACAAATCGAGAATATCGTTAATAAGGCTCAGTAAATGCTGGCCACTATCGAAAATGACCGCTAACCCTTCTTCTTGCTTATCATTCACATCTCCAAATAAACTATCTCGCATGGCTTCTGAAAAGCCCAAAATGGCATTAAGTGGGGTACGTAATTCATGTGACATATTAGCGAGGAATTCTGATTTCATTTTGCTCGCTTCATCAAGCTGTTCATTTTTCAGTTCAATTTCTTCATTTCGATCACGAAGCTTCCCAGTCATGATCGTCATATCTTCATATTGACGAATGTTATGCAGTGCCACACCCGTCTGTACACATAATCTTTCTATAAAATTCAGTTCATCTGATGATGCCACTTCTCTAGACACCATCAAAAAGACACCTAAGCGTTTTTCTTGATAACTTACCGGTGTAATAATGACTGTTTTTGGTTTTATTTGGGCAAAACCTGCATCAATAATATAATCATCATCATCGGTATTATTTAAAATAATTTTCTTATTCGTTTTTGCACACTCACCAATGAGGCCTTCACCTAACTCATATCGTTTCTTAACACTATCATTCATGCCATGTGTTGCTTCACAACTTAGTGTCCCTGCCCATTCGTCAAAGCCATAAAAAGCACTCATCAAATAATTATTATTTTCAGCTAATATGTCTAATAAGTGGGTGAGGACAACAATACGATCTTGAGATGAATTAAATTCTGTTAATACTTTACTGTGTGCAGATTCATAACGAGCAATTTTTCTAATTCTCTCTTCCGCTTCTTTCTGTGCTGTAATATCCCGTGCAGCGGCGAATACCCCCTGAACAACACCCGCAGAATCTCGATAAACCGATGCATTATATAAAACATGGGTAATTTGCCCGTCTCGACGACGAATAGAGAGAGGGTAATCAGTAACAAATCCATCTGTGAATACTTTTTGATAACCTGCACGAGCATATTCTGGATCAGTAAAATAATTTGAAAAATCACTGCCAATCAAATCAGTTCGATCTACACCCGTCACTTTCTCCGTAGCATCGTTAACATCCATAATCTTACCATCAGCACTGATCGTAACTAATGGATCCACACTCGATTCAATTAAACTCCGAGTGTATTCACCCACTTGTTTTAATTGTTGTTCGGCTGATTTTTGCTGGCTAATATCTCGAGCGGCAGCAAATACCCCTTCCACTTCACCCTGTTCATTTTTATAAACAGAGGCATTGTATAAAACAGGGGTGGTATGACCATCTACATGGCGTAAATCGAGTGGATAATCGCGCACTGAACCTAGCTCATAAACTTGCAAATAGCCGGCGCGGGCATATTCTGGATCAGTAAAATAACTAGAAAAGTCAGTGCCAACAAGTTGTTTGCGTTTAAGCCCTGTTACTAGCTCTGTCGCTTTGTTTACATCAGTAATCGCACCATCAGGTGCAATCGTGACCAGTGGGTCTAGACTGGATTCTATTAAGCTGCGAACATAATCAGCTGTATTCATTGATGTTGTTGGCATATCAGACCCTCAGAGTTATATATCCCTACATACTACATGTCCTTGGAACTAGGCTATACCTACTCCCAGTAAAACTCAAGCCCATCTTAAAAAGGTAATCCACCGCCTCCCATTGGCATTTTACCACCTAGACCACGCATCATCTTGGCTAAGCCACCTTTTGAGCTCATTTTTTTCATCATTTTTTGCATTTGTGCAAACTGTTTCAGTAATCGATTTACATCTTGGATTTGTGTACCAGAACCTGCTGCAATACGTTTTTTACGTGAGCCTTTAATAATTTCTGGTCGCTGGCGTTCTTTTTTTGTCATTGAATTAATAATAGCTTCAAGTTTGCCAAGCTCTTTATCATTTACTTGGTTTTTTGCAGCAGCCGGAATATTGCCCATTCCTGGCATTTTATCCAACATCGAACCTATTCCGCCCATATTGCCCATTTGACGAAGCTGGTCACGAAAATCTTCTAAATCAAAGCCTTTACCTTTTTTAAGTTTAGTGGCTAACTTATCAGCAGCCCCTTTATCCATCTTCTGTTGGGCTTGTTCAACTAAAGAAAGCACATCACCCATGCCCAAAATTCGGGAAACAACACGATCAGGGTGGAAAGGTTCTAAGGCCTCGGTCTTCTCACCAACACCCATGAATTTAATCGGTTTACCGGTAATTTGGCGAATAGAGAGTGCCGCACCACCTCGTGCATCACCATCAGTTTTAGTCAAAATAACACCGGTCAACGGTAAAGCATCATTAAAGGCTTTAGCTGTATTGGCCGCATCTTGCCCCGTCATACTATCTACAGTAAATAGGGTTTCAACAGGATTAATTGCCTCATGAATACGTTTGATTTCGGTCATCATGTCATCATCGACATGTAATCGCCCAGCCGTATCAATGATGACTACATCAACAAACTGAAGCTTCGCTTGAGCAATAGCGGCTTTAGCAATATCGACGGGATCTTGATCTGATTGACTTGGAAAAAAGTGTGCATCAACTTCATTTGCTAATGTTTTTAACTGTTCAATCGCCGCAGGTCGATAGACATCGGCACTGGCCACCATGACTGATTTCTTTTCGCGTTCTTTTAACCATCGGGCTAGTTTGGCAACACTGGTCGTTTTACCGGCACCTTGCAAACCCGCCATTAAAATAACAGCCGGTGGTTGTGCGCTTAGGTTGAGGGATTCATTTGCCTCTCCCATTACAGCGGTTAATTCATCATTTACCACTTTAACTAGGGCTTGGCCTGGCGTTAAGCTAGTCAGGACATCCTGCCCCATTGCGCGCTCTTTTACTCTGTCGACAAACTCTCGCACAACAGGTAATGCAACATCGGCCTCAAGTAATGCCATACGTACTTCACGCAGCGTTTCTTTTACATTCGCTTCCGTGATGCGGCCTTGGCCACGAAGCTTCTGTATGGTACTACCTAGTCTTTCACTCAAACTATCAAACATGATTCACCTTGAACTAAGAAACCGGAATATCGGTACTAATTATTATATTAAAGGTGATTATAGCTTATATGATCAAATAACTTGAACATGCTTGGCGATAAAAATTAGTCTGATGGTGAGCACATCGTTTATCATTCAGTTTATGACTTACCAGAACCTCATTGATATCGAAGGAATGAACACTCATGGCACTTGCTAATTCATTAGCCTTTCTACTTTACCTATGTTGTAGCGCTGCTTTAATTCGTAACTTTGTGCAACGTGATCAACAAAGTTCCATCTTGTTTCCGGTAAGTATCTTAACGATAGTCGCGCTAATCGCTCATGGTGCCGACATTGCCTTTACGATGCAAAATGCAGGTGGCTGGGATTTAAGCCTGTTTAGCACTATCGAAGTAGCAACATGGTTAATGGCTTTCATTGCTTTTGTCTTTGGTTCAAAACTACCTAAAGCACACCCTGGAATGATTATTTACCCTATCGTTGCCCTCAGTTTGGTGCTTAAAACATCAGTGCCTAACCAACAAGTCACAATATTAACTAACCCAGCACTTGAGTGGCATATTCTATTATCTCTTGCAGCCTATAGCTTGTTCACACTAGCCGCATTACAAGCCATTGTTTTAGCTATTCAAGAACAACAACTACGCCACCGTCATTTAGCTGGAATCATACGACAGTTACCACCATTACAATCAATGGAAACGAGTCTGTTTCAGCTCATCACTACTGGTTTTATATTCCTCACCATCGGTCTATTTACTGGTTTCTTATTTATCGAAGATATCTTTGCTCAACACCTTCTCCATAAAACAGTATTATCCATTATTGCATGGTGTGTGTTTGCTACATTACTGTGGGGCCGTAGGCAGTATGGTTGGCGTGGTAAAACAGCCATCAAATGGACATTAATTGGCTTTTCATTTTTAGTGCTTGCTTATTTTGGCAGCAAACTTGTTCTCGAATTTTTTATTGCGAACAGTTAAGGACCCCCCTATTTCCTTATGTTAGAAACAACATCTCTTTCTTTATTATTTTTTACTCTATTTATATTACTGCTGCTTTCTGCTTTTTTTTCCAGTTCAGAAACAGCCTTAATGTCACTAAATCGCTATCGACTTCGTCATTTAGAAAGTGAAGGCCACGCAGGTGCAGTGAGAGCCAGTCAGTTACTGGCCCGACCTGATCGTTTAATTGGTTTAATTCTGCTTGGTAACAACTTCGTCAATATTTTTGCCTCTGCCATTGCAACAATTATTGGGGTTAAGTTATATGGGGAAAATGGTATTGTTATTGCGACATTTGCCCTGACCTTAATTGTCTTATTGTTTGCAGAAGTGACCCCTAAAACACTGGCGGCATTACACCCGGAACGCGTTGCTTTTCCCGCCAGTTTTATACTCAAACCCCTATTAATACTTCTCTATCCCCTCGTTTGGTTTACTAATGCAATAACTAATCGCTTATTAGCATTGCTAGGCGTATCTGTAGAAGATTCATCTGCTGCAGCCATTAATACCGAGGAACTTCGCATGGCTTTAATGGAAGCAGGGAGTCTTATTCCAAAGCGCCATAAAAAAATGCTGGTCAGTATTCTTGATTTAGAGCAAATGACTGTCGATGATGTAATGGTGCCTCGGAATGAAATCGAGGGTTTAGATATCAATGCCGGTCTTTCTGACATTATTAAACAATTGTCTTATTGTAATAACACTCGCCTGCCCGTTTATGCAGATAGTATGGATAATATTATTGGTATCTTGCATGTAAGAAAGGCATTACATTTACTCGCAGAAAACAACCTGACCAAAGAAACATTGAATGGCATTGTTAAACAAGGTTACTTTGTACCTGAAGGCACACCACTTAATACCCAGCTTATCCAGTTTCAACGACACCGTAGACGTACGGGTCTTGTAGTTGATGAATATGGTGACATTCTTGGACTCATCAGCTTAGAAGATATCTTTCGAGAAATTGCCGGTGAATTTACTGCAGACTTAATTGATGAAGATAAAGATATCCATCCTCAAGAAGATGGTAGCTATCTTATCAATGGTTCTGCTAATATCAGAGAGATAAACCGAAATAACAATTGGAGTCTGCCCACTAATGGTCCAAAAACCATTAACGGTCTTATTCTGGAGTTTCTTGAAAGCATTCCAGATCCAGGTGTTAGTTTACGAATAGAAGACTATGTTATTGAAGTAGTACAAACAGCCAATAATACTATTAGAACAGTTCGTATAAGAAATGTAGAACCTCATAGGGAGACATCTTAAATGGCAGCATACCGAATTAAACTTTGCGGTCTAAATAATGTTGATACCAGTTCTCTTAAATCAATGCTTAGCCTTGCTAGCGACCAACTCACACACGGGTGGGAAATCGTAAGCACTGAAAAAGCTGAATTATATATCTACTCTCTAGATTCAGATGAGGGTAGATCAGCTTGGCAAGAACATGATGATAATTATGTCTCAGCCTTATTGTCTACAAGCGATTCGTCAAACCAACCCGTTGATATCATATTAAAGAGGCCGTTACGTACGAAGAATTTTTCTGCTGCACTCAATGATATTGAAAACATCATTAAAGACGGCAAGAAAGTAGCAAGCAAGAAAGTGAAGCAAAAGAAAAAAGCTTCTTTATTTTCTTCCATCTCTTCAGCCCTATCTGGCTTGCTTGGTAAAAAATCAAACTTTAATAAGCCAGCATTAGATCTAGCCATACCCGAGCAAAGCACAGATAATACGGACACTATTTTAGAACCTAAATTACTCAAAAAGTGGTTAAGTGAAATAGAGGCAAAAGAATCTAACATCAAAGTGAGTGATATTCTAGGAAACTTGATCCCGCTAAACCGTCTTGCTGTATCCGCATCAACACGTTTCACATTGCTAGAGCTCTATGCTTATCCCATCATCACATTAGCTCATAATCAAATAACGAAAGGGAAAAAGTCTGCCGGCAGTCATACTGATTATGTTAAAACAGTTCACGCACTAAGTTTATTATTAGAAGAGCTTTGTTCAGGTTACAAAATCCTTATTGATGAATACTATCATCAGGCAAAACATCCACATTCTAATGTCGACTGTCTCGTGGCAATTAACCGTGTTACTGAATATTTAGGTTTATCCATACTTTTTGCACATAGTAACTATTATGCCATTCCCAATAATGCCTTAAATACACTTCACCAACTTTATTTATATAACGAGTATTATCACACTCTCCATAAAGTCCCATCACTGAAGAAAGTATCTATCGAGCACTCTTTTTCTCACCTCTATAATAGAGTCTTATTAACGGGGGTTGCCAACCCATCTCGATTATCAAGACATGAACCTGCAGAGCTCTATAAATTGATGGGAGATTTTGCTGATAAAGTAAGTCTGGCACAGCTCTCGGATGAGCAAATTTATTCAGATCTCGATCCTATTGTCGCTGGATATTTTTGTCTAGATACATCAAGCAATAGAATGCCAATACCTTTGGCAGAAACATCAGAAGATATTCGTGCTCATGATCAATCAAGATTGCTCGATACACATCAACTCCTCGAAGCTATCGAACATATATTCCATACAGAAACTGAAAGCTCTTCTACCAGTCAAGAGTCCGATGCCGCTGATATTCACTTATTAAAAAAAGTCATTCCACAATTCAATGCGACCTATACCCGTCGCTTTAAAAGAAAGACTTGTACAGACTCATCAAAAACAAATATCGCAATTGGCTTACCGGCCATTCATGTTTGTTTAATCAAAGATTCGCTTTCTCAAACATCCAAATGGATTATTCATAACAGAGGTAAGGGGGGCATGATGATAAGTAGTGATTCATTTGATGCCTACCACCTCAATATTGGCGATAGTGTTGGCATATTTGAAGATAAATCAGAACCTTGCCTTGCCATTATTCGCTGGATGGAGACAAGTAAAAAAGGGCTCACCCACATTGGTTTAGAGATTCAAAGTAGACAGCCTAAAGCCGTCAGCCTATCCCCCCAAAACAAATCTGCAATATTCCTCGGATTATTGTTACCAGCTGCAAGTGCTAGCAAACAAGAAACAACTATTCTTGTTGAAAAAGGAACTTATATTCCTCTCCAAGAATTAATTGTGAATGAAGGCAACTTAGAATACAAAATCTCTGTCGATACTTTAATCAACAACACATTTAATGATGAACAATTTAGTTTTACCGTAAAAGACTAGTCCATCTCACGTTTATCAGCACAGCAAAAGTAAAATTTAGGAAAATATAATATGCGCATTCTAATCAAGCTCGTCCTTGTGGTTATCAGCCTCGTAATCATCGGCTTAATTGCCTTGCCTTTTATCGTGGACCCTAATGATTATAAACAGGAAATCTCCGAGCAAGTCGAGAAAGCAACGGGTCGGCAACTTACACTAAATGGTGATATAGAACTCTCTGTTTTCCCATGGATCGCTCTTGAATTAGGCCCGCTATCGTTAAGCAATGCTAAAGGCTTTAAGGCAGAGTCATTTGCTAAAGTGGATGCAACACAAGTTCGAATAAAATTAATGCCCCTACTTAGCAAACAATTAGAAATGGATACCATTGTATTAGATGGTTTAGTACTTAACCTTGAAAAGAATCAAGCAGGAAAAACAAATTGGGATGACCTTGTAAAGTCTGATGGTTCAAGCAAAAAAACTGCAAAAGAACCCACTCAAAGTAGTGCTACTAAACCTGCTCTTGGCGCAGTAAGTATTGCCGGTGTTCAACTGACTAATGCAAATATTTTATGGTCTGATGCCAGCAAAGCTGAGAGCTTTCAGTTAAAAGATCTAAACCTAACAACTGATCCTTTAGTTCCTGGTGAACCTACTGTTATTGATATGACCTTCAGTCTACTGAGCAGTAAACCCCAAGCTATAGTTGATGTTAGCTTAAAAACTAATATTATGGTGGATCTAGAAAACCAACAATATGCTCTGACAGATCTAAAGTTCAACACTCAAGCAGAAGGACAAGACCTACCCTTCTCTACTGCGAATATTGCCTTAACAGGGGATATCAATGCTGATATGGTCAAACAGCTTATCTCTATCGACGACTTATCATTAACGGCTAAAGCTGCCAAAGAACAACAACAAATAGAGGCGCAATTATCCGCAAATATCACGAGCAACCTTTCTAATCAGCAGAGTTCAATAAAAGCATTAAATTTAACCGCTGAAATAGTTGACCCAACTTTGCCAGGAGGCAAAGCTGACATTAAGATTAGCTCTGATATTTCAGCCGATATGCAAAAACAAACTGCAGTATTATCAGACCTACTAGTCACCGTGCATGATTTGGTCATCAGTGGTGATATTAATGCGAGTAAACTTTTATCTGATAACCCTAACTTTACTGGTAAAGTTGATGTTCAAGCCTTTAATTTACGCCAGTTAGCCAATAGACTTGCCATTGAGCTTCCTGCCATGGCTGATGGCAGTACGTTAGAATTAGTTCAGCTTAAAACGGACTTTACTGGCTCAAGCAAACACTTCAATGCCAAGCAACTCGATCTCACACTAGACCAAAGTCAATTAAGTGGCCAGTTTGCAATAAATAACTTTAAAAATCCGGCTTTTAATTTCAAAATAGCACTTGATGAAATTGATGCCGACCGTTATTTACCTCCAGCAACAGAAGAGCAGAAACAAACCGCCAGCCCCGAATCCGCAACCGCTACATCAACATCAGCTGACGAGCCACTACCTCTTGATGCTCTAAGACAAGTCAATGCCAAAGGAACACTTGATATTGGCAAATTGAAAATAAGCGGAACCCACAGTGAGAAAATACATTTAGAAGTTAATGCTGCTAAAGGCTTAATAAAACTGAGTCCTATGAGCGCTAATCTTTATCAAGGGCAATACAAAGGTAATGTCACCTTAGATGCCCGCGGTAAAACATTAAAACTATCGCTCGATGAAAATTTAAAAGGAGTTCAAGCAGGCCCCCTGCTAAAAGACCTGAGTGGTGATGACAAAATATCAGGTGTTGCAAATGCTCAGGCTAAATTAACGGGAAACGGAGCAACCGTGACTCAAATCAAGCAAACTTTAACAGGGAATGGTCAATTTTCTTTTACTGATGGCGCATTGAAAGGTGTCAATGTTGCCGAAAGTATTCGTAAAGCTAAAGCAGCATTGAAAGGTGAGAAACTAGCGCCATCAGATGCACCTCTACAGACAGATTTTTCCAGCCTAACAGGTTCATTTACAGCAAAAAATGGCATTATCAGCAATCAGGATCTTATTACCAAAGCGCCACTACTAAGAATCAATGGTGCTGGCACAGTTGATTTACCTAAAGAGAATATTGACTATGCCCTAAAGGTGGCTATTGTTGGTACATCTAAAGGTCAGGGAAGTTTAAATCTAGACGATCTAAAAGGCTTAACTATTCCTATCAAAATCACAGGGACGTTTGCAAACCCAAAACCAACTGTAGATCTTGCTAGCTTGTTCAAAGACAAAGCAAAAGAAGAAGTAAAAGCTAAAGTAGCTGATAAATTAAAAGACAAACTTGGTGTAGATTTAGGAGGCTTATTAGGTGGTACAGAAGCGAATTCAAGTAATGAGCCTGCTCCAGTACCTGCTGAAGAAACTAATAATGAACCTGCTGCTGAGCCGACACCTGAGCCAGCACCTGCCAAGTCAGTTGAAGACCAAGCTAAAGACGCACTTAAAAGTAAATTAAAAGGTTTCTTCTAGATCGTTAATATCAGCTGTAGCATCTAGTGTTACAGCTGGTTTTTCATTATAACCTCCATGAATTTCAGCTCTCATTTATTAGCATGGTTCGATCTACACGGTCGTAAAAACTTACCATGGCAACAAGATCCTAGTCCTTACCATGTCTGGCTTTCAGAGATCATGTTGCAACAGACTCAAGTGAACACTGTTATCCCCTACTACCAGCGTTTCACACAACGCTATCCTGATCTCAGTTCATTAGCGAATGCATCTGCTGATGATGTACTCGCCTTATGGACCGGCTTAGGTTATTACGCCCGTGCACGTAACTTACATAAAGCGGCCAACATCATTATTGAACAACATAACGGTGAAATGCCAAAAGACTTAGATGAACTGATTGCTCTACCCGGCATTGGCCGATCGACAGCCGGCGCCATCATGACACTTGCCCACCATCAAAATTTTGCAATTCTTGATGGTAATGTGAAACGTGTTCTCACTCGTTACAATCGAGTTTCAGGTTGGCCCGGAAATAAACAAGTAGAAAATAAATTATGGTCGATTGCTGAAGAATTATTACCAAAGGAACGAATTGCTCATTATATTCAAGCTCAAATGGATCTAGGGGCCACCGTTTGTACGCGTAGTAAACCCAAATGTGATCAATGTCCTCTACAAGCAGATTGTCAGGCATTTCAACTCGATATTCCGCAAAACTTCCCGGAATCTAAACCAAAGAAAATTATTCCAACTCGTGAAACTAACTGGCTTATTTTGCAAAATCAGGATGGGGAAATACTATTACAACAGCGCCCCAACTCAGGAATATGGGGTGGGTTATGGAGTTTTCCAGAGGTAAACTCTATAGAGAACATGGATGAATTCTGCCTAAACAAATTCCAGACAAATATCACGGGAATTACCAAGCAAGCTAGCTTTAAGCATGTATTTACTCATTTCAAATTGCAGGTTCACCCTCACCTAATATCAGTTGTTCAGCCTAGTCATAATATTAGTGAGAATAATACTTCAAGTTGGTATAAAATAAGTGAGGCTTTACAGCTCGGATTGCCCGCGCCAGTAAAATCTTTTCTACAATCATTAGCTAAATTGAGGGAATAATGGCAAATACTGTCCATTGTGTTAAACTACAAAAAGAAGCTGATGGGT
>ENA-OSET01003659-OSET01003659.1-sediment-metagenome-genome-assembly--contig:-NODE-3659-length-13961-cov-3.448574_pt1 | contig 13961 bp, 12 predicted proteins | sample MGYA00237882_ERZ534229 | MGnify/ENA primary metagenome ERZ534229 (study PRJEB26408, sample SAMN06266212) | sediment metagenome | isolation source: Hudson Canyon methane seep mesocosm | place...
TTTTCCGTCATATTCATACAAATCATCTGGAGTATGCTGATAACAGACTTCATCTGAGTATCCATAATATATGGTAAGAGTTTTATCTTTCTTAATATATACAAGAATTTTTTCTGAATCACCACCGTCTTTATCTTCAGATGTTATTTCCCATAAACCAGTTAGGTCATTAGAGCTTTTAGAATCATTACTTGAAGAACTACACCCCGTAATCATGACAAGTGAAAACATCACTAATATAATCAGTATCACCCGAAACATTATGAAATACCCTTAATCTTAAATTATTAAACTTGATCGCTAACTGACACCTGAAAGTCGATGCCATACTACAGCGCAATAAAATGGAGATTCATTATGACAAATTCGTCTTAATAATATTCAATAACAGCAGAAAATTAAGGGGATTTTTCTTAAAGTGTGGACTAATTGTTATGGAAAAACGTCAAAGTATTCATAAACTAACGCTGTTGAGTATGAATAACACTCACTGCATGAATATCTGACAAATAGGTGTTGCCAGCTGAGTGACCGTCTAAGTGTCCATTTGAGTTAATTGTTGCAGCACGCTCTACATAGGATTCAAGTCGAACAGATATTGAGTTATGCGTAATTCCTAAGAGCTCGATAGTACGGCTTGCTCTACCACGCTGGTAAGTCGTACCTGAATCATTACCAAGCGGTGAAATTTCCTCAACTTGAATAGTGCCATCATTAGAAAATACCTGTGGGATTTCAAAACTCGATGGCGACAGCTCTTCAACAACACCTACTTCAAAACTGACATTTCCACTGTCACGTAGGCTAGTCGCCCACGCTTCTACCTCTTGAGTTAAAGCAAAATCTAGCTCAACAGTAGAATCTTCAGTGTCTGACGTTTCAATCTGCACTGACGTTTCAAATGGTAACTGTTCAAAACCCTCACTCTATCTGAGGCGATAGCTTTTTCATCGACATACAAGCCTGATGACGCAGAAACAGTACCCATAGCACCTTCCGACAACAGCTCAAACGCACGAGTCTGAGCTGAAAAGGACAACAAAAGAACTAAATAGGTGAAAAGTTTGATCTTTATTATTATTAATTTCATTAGTCATAACCTAAGTTACGCGATTAAATTGTTTGTTTACAACAGTTTCTAATAGCGTGAATAAACATACTAGCAAATTTACCGAGGGAGCTGTCAAGCATTAATCGTTTATTTTATGATCAACATTATTTAAGGGCGGCATTTTTATTCCGGCCTTTCTACAAATGACTACTCATACACTGAAGGAAGAACATAAACAGACACTAGCGATTTTTAGCTCATACCAGAACATAGCTTAAAAGAGCAAATATCCATATAAGCCAAAGTGGCTTCCATCGAGCCCTTCTTCTCTTACCCCTCTTATATCATATTCAATGTTTGTGTACCTAAGTGCCCAAATGAATTCTTTTGAATATCGATAACCATACTCCATAACCATGCCAGTAGTATTTTCAAACTTTAGCTTTGCCGATCTAACAATTTCGATTTCAAACTCAGTATTGAGATGGTAAGTGATCCCCATACCTAAGCGGTGTTTATCAACATTATGAAAGGCAAGCAAGTCTAGTGTCAAGCGGCTAAATGATGCGTCTCCGTTTTCAGCAGTCACTGAATCAAAGTGGTAGCCTAATGATGCTTGAATAGAAATTGGTGAGTCTTCCAAATCACTTAATAGCCCTACTTTAAGATCAAATAATCCCCCAGCATTCAACTCTTCAGAATAGCCTTCATGCTCGACCTTAACTAAATTATCTCCTCCAATTGTTAAACCGACTCCAACGAACCAATTATTACGCTTTTGATCTCTTTTTTGAGTTTCGACTACACCCAGAACTTCTTGAACTTCTTGAACTTCTTGAACTTCTTGAACTTCTTGAGCTTCTTGAGCTTCTTGAGCTCTTACTACCCCAGAAACAAGGATAAAGAACAACGTTACGCACGTACTATTTACTCTCATTTTCAATAAACTCAAAGCGTTAAAATGCGGCATATTATACAATCCAGTTATAAAATCAACTGTGATACCTACCATTTTTAGACTTAAAGTGATTACATCAAACTGATGCATATACGTTAATAATGTATGTCACCTGTTACAACCGGCAGAATATAATACTTAAGAAAAAGGCATTTCAGATAAAATGAGCAGTCAGTCTCTTTTCACCTGCACCTCAAGGTCTTATTTTATTCCATATGAACAACACTTTTTATAACATAGAGAGCAAAAGGAATTGTGAATTCATTGAGATAAAGGAAAGAGACTTTGTGAAATAAGTCTCATTTTTACAAAGATAGCTAGCGCACAATCTATTAGCGAGCGATATACGAACTTTTATCAATTTGTAGTACGCATTTCGTCTAACGCAATATCATTAACTTGCAACATAGTAGATGACCGTTGATTCGCCATGCCTGAAAATTTAACCCATGATGGACTACATAAATAAATACAATAAATCAATAATAAGGAACACGCACATGAAAAAAATTCTCACTAAAGTAACCAGTTTAGCCGGCGCAATGGCCCTTTCTTTAAGTGCTAATGCATTTGATAATATCTATTTTTTTGGCGATAGCCTTTCAGATACAGGCAACGTCCAATATGCTACGGGTGGCCAATATCCAGCACGTTTTACCAATGGGAATACGGTAGCGGCTGATGTTGTTGCAGCGCACTACGGTTTAGCCGCAGCAGCTTCTGGTTTTTTAATCGGTCAAAACTTAGGTAATAACTATGCAGTAGGCGGAGCTATTGCACTTGATGCAGATGGCGACGAAACTACGCCAGACTCAAATTTACCAACACAAGTTAATGCATATTTAGCCTCAACTGCATCGGCAGAAGCTCCTTACCCTCATTCAGACCCTGAGGCTCTTTATATGATTGTCATTGGTGGTAATGATTTATTTGCTGCACAAGGTATCCGCGCGACATATCATAAGACAGCGCCTGGATTAGAAAGACAAACAATACGTAAAGCGTCAAAAGCTAGAGTAGATGCAGCAGTGGCATCGGTTTCAGACCAAATTCTAAAATTAATTGCCACCGGGGCAACGAATATTCTGGTAGGAAATGCACCCGATATCGGCGCAGTACCAAGTACTGATTACCTGGTTGCTTCGCTATTAGCTGAATCTGAAACTAGAGGCGAAGAGCGTCGTGCAGAAAAAATGTATAAGCTTTCTACCAAACTAACGGCTCGTTTTAATAGAAAACTAAGTCGTGCTATCGGTGAAATAGAAACGGCAACGGGTCTAGATATTTTCGAATGGGATATGGAAGGCTTTTTAGCCGGTCAAATCGAAGATGCTGAAGAACTTGGTTACACTAACACCGAAGACGCATGTGCCCCTGTACCACAAGGTCTTGCATGTGAAGGCTTCGTATTTGCAGATGGCGTACACCCTACAAGTGAAGTACACACACTTGCTGGCGCTGATGTAGTAAATGTATTGAACGATTAATTTTATATCTTGATACCGTAAAACAAAGCCTCCCTAACTGGGAGGTTTTTGTTTACCTACCAATAAAGATATCCAACCTCACCCACCAAATAACCGAAACTTGATACACGTCAACATACGCTAATGATAATCAGTATTATCTTGTAATAATTATCACTTAGATGTTTAATGCGCCCAATTACCTTAATTGTTAAATTCGGCATATAAGATCATGATCAATAGAGCTCCTTTCCACAAAGCCCTTAACACTAACAACTACACGCAATTATTTTCTGTTGTGAGTTTAATTATTAGCTGTTTAACACTAACACCCCATAGTCATGCAACCGAACTAGACTCTCTTAAAACAACATTAGGCAAACAGCTGTATTTTGACAACAACTTATCCTTCAAGCGTACACAATCTTGTGCTAGCTGCCATGCGCCCCACACTGGTTTTATAGACGATAGAGACTCCCTTTTTAAGGGTGCAGTCTCACTCGGCGATGACGGAGTAACATTTGGTGACCGTAGTGCGCCAAGCGCAGCTTACGCAAACAAAATACCTAATTTTCATAAACATGAAGATGGGCGATATATCGGCGGTCAGTTTTGGGATGGCCGTGAAAAAGACCTTAAAGGGCAAGCAGGTGGACCGCCTTTAAATCCAACCGAAATGGCAATGCCCGACAAAGAATCCGTCATGGTGCGTATAAAAGAAAATACGTCCTATATAGAAAGTTTCAAACAAATTTATGGCTCTAGTATATTCAGCTCAGAGGATGATGTTTATGCCGCTCTAACAGAAAGCATAGCGGCCTTCGAGCAAACCGAGTTTTTCTCTCCTTTTGATTCAAAATATGATCGTTACTTACAAGGTCAATATCAATTAACTGAAGAGGAAGATTTAGGCATGACCTTATTTTTCTCCGAGCAGTTCACCAATTGCAATCAATGCCATCAACTCAACAAACGACCAGGCACAAGCAAAGAAACATTCTCTGATTATTCCTATCATAATATTGGCGTCCCAGTTAATATCAGGGTCAGAGCCCATAATAAAACGCCCGAAGAATATCGAGACCTAGGTTTATTCAATCACCCTGCGGTAAATGACCCTAGCACAATGGGCAAGTTCAAAGTGCCAACCTTGAGAAATGTCGCAGTCACGGCGCCCTATATGCATAACGGTATCTTTAATTCGCTTGAAACCGTTGTGGCTTTTTACAACAAGTACAATTCAAAGAAGAAGAGTCGACAAATTAATCCTGAAACAGGTGCTCCATGGGCGCCTGCTGAAGTTGATAAAAATGTATCTTTAGAGGTGCTTCAGTCAGGTCCTTCACTTGATGAAAAACGTATCAATGCTCTTGTTGCGTTTATGAAGCTGCTAACCGATCAACGCTATGAACAATTAATTCAGTAATCCAACTTATTTACTCTCCGAAAAAAAGGTGCATACAGAGTAAATGTGAAAAAACAATTAAACCAATTGATAATCACTCTCATTTGCATTAGTATCAGCTTTTTAAAATTCAAGGGCATTCCTAATGCGTTTATCATTACCGTTAAAACCACTTGTTGGCATCAGCTTAGCCTGCACATTTTTATCCGCTTGTAATTCAATTTACAGCTCAGGTGCATCCAACACTGCCGATATTTCAAACAGCTCGGTGATTGATAATTATATTCACATCGCAGAAGCTAGTTATCAAGACTCATTAGTAACAGCTAAAGCCTTAGACACAACGATCGATGTATTTTTACAAAGTCCGACTGAAGAAAATTTAAACCTGAGCAAACAAGCCTGGGTATCAGCACGTGCCCCCTACCAACAAACGGAGGTTTATCGCTTTGGTAATGCGGCTGTTGATGCATGGGAAGGAAAAGTAAATGCGTGGCCATTAGATGAAGGCTTAATAGATTATGTTGCAACGGCGTATGGCACTGAATCCGATGAAAACCCTTTTTATAACGCCAATATTATAGCCAACACCAATCCAACGATTGGCGGAGAAACAGTTGATGCTAGCAACATAAGCAAATCTTTCTTAAGCGACACCCTACATGAGATTGATGAAGTAGAATCTAACGTAGCGACTGGCTACCATGTTATAGAGTTCTTGCTTTGGGGTCAGGACCTTAACGGTACCAACTCAGGAGCGGGAAGCCGTCCTGCTACAGATTATTCTCTTTCAAACTGTACCGGTGGAAATTGTGAACGCCGAAGAGAATATTTAAAGTCAGCCACTGCTTTATTGATTGATGACTTACAAGACATGCGCAATAGCTGGAAAATAGAAGGTGAAGCCAGGAAAGATCTATTAGCTAAAGGTGAAAAAGGCGGACTAACGACCATCTTAACCGGGATGGGAAGTCTTGCGTACGGAGAGCTTGCAGGAGAACGAATTAAGCTTGGCCTAATGTTACATGATCCTGAAGAAGAGCATGATTGTTTTTCTGACAATACCCATTGGTCTCACTTTTACGACGCAAAAGGAATTAAAAACATATACTTAGGCGAATATATTAATAGCAGTAATGTACTAACCCAAGGTGCAAATTTGTCACGTTTAATACGTTTAGCGAAGCCTAAACTCGATGAAGAAATGCGAACCAAACTAGCATCAACTGAATCTGCTATGCAGAAAATGGTCGACCAAGCGCTCAAAGGCAATACCTTTGATGTGTTAATTGGCGAAGGTAATACAGAGGGTAATCAAATCATAAAAGACATTGTAGATGCCTTGGTTGATCAAGCAAAAACAACCGAAAAGCTAATTAATGTATTAGGTCTTGGAAATATAGAGCTAGAGGGTTCTGATAGCCTAGACAAGCCAAAATCTGTTTTTGAATAAAATCTAGTTTAACTTGAGGTGAGACAATTGTTTTTTTTAGCGTTTTCTCACCTCAAACAATTTCTATTCTTAGTATTACTTATGTCATATAAATTCCAAAATTTTTTGCTGATAATTATGTTAGTTTTTTGCCCATCTGCTGTCACTTCAAATGAAGTACTTGTAGGGGGAAGTCATACTCATCAAAAATCAGAAAAACGATTAGGCTTTCAACACGAAAGCCCTGTTTTATCGTATGAGGAAAAATTAGACTTCAAAGTTGGGCAAGCCATTTTCGAAAAAATATGGGTATTTGCGCCGTCCAGTACTACAGCTAGTGATGGTTTAGGGCCGCTATATAACGCCCGCTCATGCTCACGCTGTCATAAAGGCAATGGTCGTGGAATTATCGAAATAGAGAAATCATCTTCCCCTTCACTGTTTCTTAGGTTGAGCATACCGCCCACTACAAAACGACATCATCAACAACTTACTAGTGGAAAAATAGGTTTCATTCCAGAACCGACATATGGCAATCAATTACAAACATTTGCGTACCCCGGAGGCAGGGCCGAGGGCACTCTTAAGGTAAAGTATACCGAGATAAGCGTTGAGCTAAGTGACAAAGAAGAGATCAAGCTTCAGCAACCATTTTATACAATAAGCGATCTTGGTTATGGATCTCTAGATAAATCGTTTATGTTTTCGCCACGAATTGCGCCACAAATGATTGGTCTAGGTTTACTTGAAGCCATTGATGAACTTGATCTTCTGGCACTAGCGGACCCTGATGACCTTAATAAAGATGGCATTTCGGGCAAGGTTAATATTGTTTGGAACGAAGTTGCAAACAATAACAGCATCGGTCGCTTTGGTTGGAAAGCCGGTTCACCAACATTGGAACAGCAAAACAACGCTGCATTAAATGGAGATATCGGCATCAGTTCCTGGATGTTTTCTGACCATGCCGGAGATTGCACTCAAATGCAGAGTGCTTGCCAACAACAAACGCATGGTAACAAGCGCCGTGACAAGCCTGGCGTTAATATGCTGGAAGCACCAAAAACTATGACTGACTTGTTATTGCACTACACGCGGTTTATTGCTTTACCAGCAGCACGAAACACAAAAGAGACAAAACGACAAAAGGGCCAGAAGATATTCAAACAAGCAGGTTGCCAAAAATGTCATCATGCAAAGTTTATCACTGCTAAAAATACCGAACATGACTCGCTAGCAAGTCAAACTATCTGGCCCTACACTGACCTGCTCCTGCATGATATGGGAAAAGGTTTGGCAGATAATCGCCAGGAGTTTTTAGCAAATGGTCAAGAGTGGCGTACTCCGCCACTGTGGGGTATTGGCTTAACCAAACTTGTTAGCGGCGATGAATTCTATTTACACGATGGCCGAGCAAGAACCTTACTAGAAGCAATACTTTGGCATGGAGGTGAGGCAGAAAGCTCGAAGCAAGAGGTGATTAACTTAAACAACGCTCAGCGCCAGCAGCTTATTTATTTTTTGGAGTCACTATAATGCACTTTCAAGTAGTCATTTTCAGCTTAGTATGTATCAGTGTTAATTTTTGGTCTACAACTAATTTGGCAGGTGAAATACCCCCCTCTCAACAACACAAAGTCATCGAGCATCAAGAGTCTGTCTGGCGCGCTTTCAATATAGCGACTGTGGAGCACTACATCATTCCAGCCTATGGCCTGCTTGCCAACGCAACTAAGCAACTATATAAAACAAGCCAACGGTTTTGCCAGACAATAGTCGAAGTAAACCCTGATAAATCACAACACCAATTAACTCAAACAAAAGCTACATTTAATCAAGCGATGGATGCCTGGCAAGGTATTCAAAATATTAGCTTTGGTCCGATAGAAATTGCCATGCGGTATCACAGCATTCAGTTTTGGCCTGACAAAAAGAATCATACGGGTAAGCAACTAAACAAGCTCATATCTAGCAGAAAGCCGTCAAATTTAACGAAAGACGGCTTTGAAAAAAACAGTGTCTGTATTAAAGGTTTCCCCGCTATTGAGCGGCTCTTGTATTCTGAAAACCCAATAGATACATTAACAGAAAAGCCCTACTCCTGTGATGCTCTACAAGGTATAACGCGATATCTAGCAGATACCAGTCAATCTCTTCATCAAGAATGGACGTCGACCATGCTGCCACAATTTAAAGATGCCAAACAACTCGATGGGTATTTTGAAGATGATATTGATGCTGCAACAGCACTGCTCAAAACGCTTGTGGAACCTATTGAAGTGATTCGAGATCTAAAATTAACACGGCCCTTAGGAAGCCATTTCGACAAGGTCAAATTTAAACGATTGGAATCATGGCGGAGTACTCGTTCTTTAAGAAATCTATCACTAAATATTGAAAGTTTAGCCGTGCTCTTCAAGAGTGAATATTCGAAGAAAACTGGGTTATCGTCCATTTTTACAGAACATGAGAATAATAAAATACTAGCAAGCTTCAGCGAAGTGCAACAAAACTTAAAGACTATTCAATCACCATTAGAAAGCTCAATTCTCACAGTAGAAGGTTACAAAGCAACTGAAACGTTGAATGCTTCTCTTACTAAGTTGCATAAGAACTTAGAGCAAGCAATCAGCCAACATGGCATACATCTTGGTTTTAATAGCCGAGATGGTGATTAGCTTAAAAAATCAACAAACGAGGGCTAGGTATGTTTGCTTCAAACAAGTTGACACAAACATACCTATAAAGCACTTAGTCGCTTAAGAAGTTAGTTAAACGCTCTTTGATTAAGGCATCGGCTTCAACCATGATTGAGCTAATCAGTTCTTCACACGTTGGTATATCGTCAATTAAACCAGCGACCATACCACATGACCATGCGCCAGCATCCATAGTGCCTTCTTTCATGATCTTAGGATAAACGCCTGCTACCTGTTCGATAATATCTTCAAACTTTAGGTCTTTACCAAGCTCTTGTTCTTTTTCAAGCAGACGTTCAACGGCTGCGTTGTTAAGTACTCGCTCAGTATTTCTTAAGGGACGCATTACCAAGCGTGTATCAAGTTCTGATGCCGCCACGATTGCATCTTTTACATTTTGATGTACAGGGGCTTCTTGCGTCGCTATAAAACGCGTTCCCATATTCATACCCTCGGCACCCATTGCAAGTGATGCAACCAGAGAACGTGCATCCGCCATGCCGCCAGAAGCCACAAATGGTATTTTCAGTTCATCAGCCGCACGAGGAAGCAGAATCATATTCGGGATATCATCTTCGCCAGGGTGACCACCACATTCAAAACCATCGACTGAGACGGCATCGCAACCAATTGATTGTGCCTTCAATGCATGACGTACTGATGTACATTTGTGGATTACTTTAATGCCCGCTTCTTTCATGGCCGGCATAAACTTTTCAGGGCTTCGACCGGCAGTTTCTACAATCCGGACACCACCTTCAATGATCGCTTTAATATAGCCGGGGTAATCAGGAGAGCTTACGGTTGGTAAGAAGGTAAGATTGACACCAAAAGGCTTATCAGTCATTTCATTACAACGCGCAATTTCATTTGCTAAATCTTCAGGAGTTCGTTGTGTTAGACCAGTGATCATACCAAGCCCGCCTGCATTGGAGACTGCTGCTGCAAGTTCTGCAAAGCCAACAAAGTGCATGCCGCCTTGAATGATCGGGTGTTCGATGCCAAATAGTTCGGTAATACGTGTTTTCATTGCCTGACCTTGTCGATTGGATTTATTTTAAGCAAAATAACATGGATAGAGTGTGCAATATAGTAGACATTTACGTATAAACATAAAAAGCAGTATCACTGGCAGAATTCTTCAAAGACAAGCTAAATTGCCTTCCCCATATTGTTTATCAATTAAGTTTTGACGACTCGGTTTAGTGGTAACGAAGTACCATAAGCAATACTAATATTATGTCATTGATATTATTGATTTCATTAATAAAACAAGTATGTTTATTATCTTTTACTCGCATTATCTTGAATATAGAAAAGCAACAGTATGCGACAGTAAAATTAACCAGCATAGGTAATTAAAATGAGTCAGTTTGCAGGTAAAACAGCCGTCATCAGTGGTGGCGCAGAAGGTATTGGTTATAGTGTTGCGCTCGCTATGGGCAAGCAAGGCATGAATGTAGTATTAGGCGATATCGATGCCAAGCAACTTCAAATTGCCCAAACAAAACTGCAAAACGAAGGCATTCAAGTGTTAACGGTACAAATGGACGTCACTGACCTTGCTCAATGGCAGCGAGTCGCAGACCAAGCTATCGAACGCTTTGGCAAGATTCACATGCTGGTCAATAATGCGGGTGTAGCTGGTACACCTGGCCCGATAGAGCAAACTGATGATAAAGACTGGCGATGGGTGCTAGATGTTAATCTTATGGGCGTTATTTACGGTACACAAACTATGGTGCCTTTGATGAAGCAGCATGGCGAAGGCGGCTGGTTAATCAACGTCGCATCAATGGCGGGTATGATGGGTATACCGATGGCCGGTTCCTATACTGCAACAAAGGTAGCCGTAGTCGGCATGTCTGAAAGTTGGTATGCCGAATTAAAACCACACAACATACAGGTCTCAGTACTATGCCCGGCATTTGTTAAAACACGCATTAACTTATCTACACGTAACAAACCTTCAGATGGTGCTTCATCTACCGGTGCGGTAAGCCAATCACCTGAGAATGAAGCCATTGCTAATCACATGCAAAAAGTCATTGATAATGGTTTAGCGCCAGATATTGTCGGCAAGCGTGTGGTAGAAGCGGTGAGTCATAAAGAGTTATATATTTTTACCCACCCTAACTATCGAAAAGTGGTACAAGATCGTTTCAAAGCGATTGACGACGCTTTTGCTCGTTCGGAATCGAGCCCCTTATTGGCCGCTATTCTAGATGAAGAAGTCGTAGCCTTTTCTTAATTTTTTAAATGCAGGTGAAAATATGTCGACAGCGCGAGAATTTGGAGTGGTGGTATACGGTGCAACAGGTTATACCGGCCGTTTGGTCTGTGAATACTTAAATAAGCAATACGGTGTAAATGGCGATATAAAATGGGCCATGGCCGGTCGCAGTGAAGAAAAGCTCAAACAAGTACGCGATGAAATGGGTATTCCTAAAGATGTGCCCTTAGTGCTAGCCGATGCGGATCAGCCAGAATCAGTGCAAGCGATGGTTGAAAGTACACAAGTCGTATTAACGACCGTTGGCCCTTATCAGAAATACGGATCTGACCTAGTGCGCGTCTGTAGCGAAATAGGAACCGATTACGTTGACCTGTGTGGTGAACCTGCCTGGATGCATGAAATGATTGCAGAGCACGGTGAAACGGCAAAAAATAGCGGTGCGCGCATTGTCTTCTCTTGTGGTTTTGACTCCGTGCCTTTTGATTTAGGCGTTCATTTTCTACAGAAAGCGGCCAGTGAGAAATTTGGCAAACCACTATCTCGCATCAAAGGTCGTGTTCGTGCAATGAAAGGTACATTCTCTGGCGGCACTTTGGAGAGTTTTCGTTTAACAATGAAAGCAGCCGCTAAGAACCCGGGCTTAATTAAAGTATTAACGAACCCTTTTTCGTTAACCGAATCTTTTACTGGTCCCAAGCAACCTTCTGGCATGGCGCCTATTTTTGATGACGAGCTAAACAGCTGGTCAGCCCCCTTTGTGATGGCCACCATTAATACTAAAAATATTCACCGCAGTAATTTATTGCTATCTCACGAATATGGCGAAGACTTTGTATACGATGAAATGATGCTAACGGGTCCTGGTGATAAAGGCGAAGCAATGGCGAAGGTCGTTACAGAAGATAAATCAATGGCCAATGACCCTATGCAGCCAGGTGAAGGCCCTTCAAAAGAAGAACGTGAAAACGGTTTTTACGATGTATTATTTGCAGGCTCTAACGGCAAGGGCGAGCGTTTAATGGCTAGCGTAAAAGGCGATAAAGACCCAGGCTATGGTTCAACCTGTAAGATGATTAGCGAAAGCGCTATTTGCTTGTTGAAAAACCTAGATGCCGCAGGTGGCGGAATTTGGACTCCAGCTTCGGCACTAGGCGATTTATTGATTGATCGTTTACAGGACAATGCAGGTTTAAGCTTTCAACTGGAAACTTTGTAAAAACTTTAAAAATAGGATTTACATACGTAAATCCTATTTTGACTAAACTAAACGACCCCAAAGCGGCCTGAGCATCCATAAAGATAAGAACATCAAGGACGGCACACGTTTCTTTTTGCTCCAGAGAAAGCGCGACTGTTCACGTAAAAAATCAGCGCCTAAAAAGGCATCAGCGAGTTCAATAGATTCACGTTTATTAGTGGCCTTTAATTCTTCTAATTCGCTTCCTGCTAAAAATTTACGTGGCTCGCCCTGATCAACCCACTCTTGCGCGATACGCTGAGCCTCGTTTTGCAAGACCTCATGTGGGACTACCCATTGTACTAATCCAGCTGAGAGCGCGTCATGTGCACTTGGCTTCCAACCTTCTTCGCCCAACACCCGTTGAGCAGTGGGCTCATCCATCAGACGGGCAAAGTGAATACTGGAACACCCCTCAGGCGTTATGCCTAACGCAGCAAACGGTGTAGAGAAGGTTGCTTTCTCAGAGGCCATAATTCCATTACAAAGTGTCGCTGAAGTGACGCTTGCCCCTATAGCAGGACCATTCACGGCGACTAATATCGGCTTAGGGATATCAAGAAAAGCTTCAAACAGTTCCTGATTATGCTCCACAATGAACTGATGCAGCTTTTTAGGGTGCATTAACTTCATTGTGCCACCCAAGTTTACGCCGGCTGAAAAATAGTCTCCGGCACCGGTAAAGACTAACGCCTTAACCTCTGCAGTTTTACCTGCTACGGCAAAGGCTTCCTTTATGGCATCCATCATTTCAGCGGTCCAACCATTTAGTTTCTTTGGTTGGTTCATTTTCACCGTTAGTACACCGGCTGCCAGATTTGTCTGGACGTACCTTGCTGCCTCTGTATTCAAATTAAGTTCATTCACTACTATTTTCTCTTTAATTAAATTCGATAGATAAAAACAAGCACGCGATGCAAAACCTTGCCTAGCACGCTTTCTAAATTACTAGTTTACGATGCGTTGTATCGCAGTGAGATTTCCTCGTAATTCGCGAGGACTTTACTGACATAACGACTGGTTTCTTCAAAAGCAGGAATTAAACCATAACGTTTATATATTGGCTGTCTTGTCCATGTTCTAGATAAACCTGCATTATAAGCTGCTGATGCCGCAAGTATGTTACCGTTGCGAACTCTCAAAGCATTCGCAAGCATTTTCACCATGGCAAATATCGGTTTTTGATACGTAAATCGTTGATCAAACTGATTAAAGAATTCACTTTCAGAAAATAAATCGCGCTTCCCTAATTCGGTAATATTGGTCTGTATATAGTCATGATAGTCACCCTTTGCCTGTTTAATATCCTGATTGATGGCCTTAATTCCAGTCAAGTAATCAACTTGGTTTTGTGCCTCTTTTGACGCTGATTTATTCAAGCTTAAAAATTCCAATGCTTTATTTAAGTCAAAGAATTTCGCACTCTTATTGGCTTTGACATAACTACTTTTTGTTTTTAAAAGTTCATTATATTTGT
>ENA-OSET01003660-OSET01003660.1-sediment-metagenome-genome-assembly--contig:-NODE-3660-length-13961-cov-2.724287_pt1 | contig 13961 bp, 10 predicted proteins | sample MGYA00237882_ERZ534229 | MGnify/ENA primary metagenome ERZ534229 (study PRJEB26408, sample SAMN06266212) | sediment metagenome | isolation source: Hudson Canyon methane seep mesocosm | place...
AATATAAAAAAATTATTACCTTGGATTGATTGGGCTTACGAAAAAGTGAAAGGAATCTATGCCTAAAGTTCTTATATCTGATTCATTAAGCAGTCTTGCTAATGATGTTTTTGAAAAAAATAATATTGAAGTTGATACTATTACAGATCTTTCTCCTGAGGAATTAAAGAAAATTATAAATAATTATGATGGCTTAGTTGTTCGTTCTGCAACAAAAGCTACTGATTTTATAATTTCTGCAGGTACTAAGTTAAAAATTATTGGTAGAGCAGGAGCTGGAGTTGATAATATAGATTTAATTTCTGCAAAAAAAAATGATGTCATTGTTATGAATACTCCGGATGCGAATGCGACCACGACTGCCGAATTAGCATTGGCGCATATGTTTTCCTTAAGCCGAAATTTAAATGGGAAATCCCCATCCTCATCCAACTCGCCCTTAACTGACAAACTAAAGTGCTGGTTAGCACTATAGGCGGCACCGTATTCACGTCCCTCTGCCGACTCTGCATAACGAGAAACAAAAGCTTCGCTGGCACTGGCGGAAATTTTAACTTTGTCCCCATCTGCCGTCACCAGCGTAAAACTAAAGGTATTTTTCTGGGCAAAGTCATAGGCGGATGAGGATACAGCCCCGGCGTCTCTCATGCCCAAGGCTTTTGCGGGGCTATCGATAAGCTCTTCCACATCGTCTTTACGGGGTTCAGTGTCAACATTAGGGGGGGTACCCAAAAATTGTTCGCGCAGGGATTCGACCCCACTGATCACCAAGTCGTAGGTCTGACCAATATCATTAGCGACTGTCTCATTCAACATACCCAGAGCCTCTAACTGCTCTTGAGCCTCTGCGAATCCCTGCTTAAAACCCTTGAGGCCCGCCTCAAGCCGCGACTCTAACTGCTCAGCCGTAGCGCCTTCGGCCTCATCGAGAGTGAGTCGCCGTTCGATAAAGCCCAATATGTTACCGGCAACACGTTCTGCCGTCAGAGGCTCAAATTCCCCTATCGCGCCACTTTGGGTTTGAGGGAGCTCAATATCAGAGGCCAACTTTTCGTAGGCTCGGGCAAGCGCCCGCTGCACGAGGTCAAAGGGGGACTCCGCTCTACCTACGACAAACTCGGGATCATTCGACTCAACACGGGTGTAGGACTGGGATTGTTCACTCATCGAACCGAGCATTTGACGCCCCTCAGAAGTCGAAGATTGCCACTGACTCATCTGATAGCTGCTGGATTGTAACGATACGCTGAGCATTTTGCCTCTCCTCCCATTGCTGAAGCAGCGTCTTTGCGCGCTCCAACGATCAATGAAAGGCTATCGGCCTTTTGCCCAATTACTTAAACATCAATTTAGACTAAAAAAACGGATTAAACTTACTTGAAGTTCTTAATCACGTAATAGGTCCCCAAGCCAAGCACGACCAACAGCAACACTAGTGCTGCACGCCCCATTCTACGGGGGCTTTGAGGGGATTCAGAGCTTTGTTTTCCCGGTTTTTCTTTGCCCGGTGTAGACGCTGCTTTGCGCTTGACCTGTGTCGCCGCTTTCACCTTGGCAGGCCTGACGGGCCTGACATTTTGCCCTTGAGCGGCAGAAGGCGCCGGGACTGGACGGATGGTCGTTTTATCGAGATCATCTGAGGGCCCTATGACGCCAAATGCCAGCGTATCAAAACGCAGCTCATCCCCTCGACTTAACCAGGCCTCCTTTACCCGTTTACCGTTGACATAGGTCCCGTTGGCCGAATCGAGATCGGTGACCCGCAATCGATCATTTTTCAGGCTCAATCGAGCATGTTTGCGAGACAAATGGGCTGCCGCCAGGGTAATGTCACAATCATTGGAGCGCCCCACCAATGATTCTTTGTCGATCGAAAACACCTTATTTTTGAGTGCTGAATGGTTTGACTTTAAGGCCCAGCCGCTTGCACTCGCTTTTACAGGTGCAACCGCCGCCGGTTTTTTCACCTTCGCTTCGAGCTTTGGGTCAACCACCACAAGCTCTGTACTGCCAACCATAACCCGGTCGTTGGCAAGCAGAGGACAGCGTTCTTTTACCGCTTGGTCATTCACCAATAACACCTGCCCCTGAGACCGATTAACCAGTGTTAATGTTTCGTGTTCAACCAGTATTTCTGCGTGTAAGTCGGCTACATCTTCACTTTCAACAACCAAGTCATTGCGGTCGTTTTTTCCGATTCGAACCTTGGGTTCAACTAGCCATACCGCATTTTGTTTTTTGTGTTTAAAGCGGATTTTGAGCATGGGTTTTCCTGTTGTGAAGCGTTAAAGTTAACATAATGCAAAAAACACGAACGGGCATCAACAGCAATGTTAATCCGATCACTCCTTGTGGATCAATTTAGCGTAGTATAAATACACGACAAGAAAATTCTGTGATCAAGCGCATGCTGCAGAGGCGACCATTGGGCAAACAACAGAACACCTATTCATTGAGCGACCCCGGCCGTAGACGAGACAACAATGAAGACTGTTTCCTCGAAGATCTCAGCTTGGGCCTGTGGGCTGTGGCAGACGGCATGGGCGGTCACGAAGCCGGAGAAGTGGCCAGCGCCATCGCAATTAAAGTGATACGAGAGCAGTTCGCGCAACAGGCTCCTCTGGCTGACGCCATTCAAGCAGCCCATCAAGCGGTTCTCGCGGCCGCCTCGGCGGGTTGTGGCGCCGAGGGCATGGGTTCCACCATTGTTGCCCTCTCAAGTGATACCGACCACTGGCACCTGTCCTGGGTTGGAGACAGTAGAGCCTATCTATGGACGAGCAATCAAGAAGGTGGTCAACTTCAACAGTTGAGCGCCGATCACTCCTATGTCCAAATGCTGTACCAGTCAGGTGCCATCGAAGCCGAGGATATGGAAAGCCACCCCAGCAAACATGTCATCACCCAATGTCTGGGCAGCACACAAGTGGATCAGGTGAAAGTCGACAACCTGACTCAGCCCTGGCAGGCGCAGCAAACACTTTTATTGTGCAGCGACGGCCTCAGCGATGAGCTCAGCGACGAGTCGATTGCTGAGATTCTGTGTCAATACAAAACGCTGCCAGACGCAGGGGCGGCCCTTTTGAATGCAGCGCTTTCTGCCGGCGGCAAAGACAACATCACACTACAACTGATCGGCTCGCCACTCGATTACCAGGCGTGCTCTAATGCTACCCCTCCTTCAAATCGGGAGGACCATATTAAAGTGAACACGCCCTTCCCAGCAGCCCGCCTGATAAAGGGTTTATTGATTGTTGCGGCGCTGGCAGGTTTACTGACCGTACTCCTGGGGAGTGCTGGATAGAACATGCAGATTCCTGGTTATCAAATCCTGAGGAAAATAAATCAGGGAGGCATGTCAACGGTTTACCTTGCCATCCAGCTCAGTGTGGGGCGCGAAGTCGCCCTTAAAGTCATGTCTCCCGCTCTCAATGCCGACCCTGTTTTTAGTGAACGCTTTCAAAGAGAAGCGAATATTGTCGGGCAGTTATCCCATCCCAATATTATTTCAATCTACGATATTGGCTGTTACAAGAATCTAAATTACATCGCCATGGACTACCTGCCCGGTGGTTCCTTGCACGATAGAATGAGTCAAGGCCTGAGCACGCAGGAAGCGTTGCGTATCACCCGTGAAATGGCATTGGCTCTCGACCATGCACACGAAAAAGGTTACATGCATCGAGATATAAAACCAGAAAACATCTTGTTTCGAGAGGATAACTCGACCGTACTGTCTGATTTTGGTGTTGCAAAAACAGTCAGCAGCGCATCCAGAATGACGCAAACGGGTATGGTTGTGGGAACGCCACACTACATGAGCCCGGAGCAGGCCCGTGGCAAAGCCAGCGATGGCCGCGCTGACATCTATGGGCTCGGGATAGTATTATTTGAGATGTTAACCGGAACCGTACCCTACAAAGCCGAAGAAGCCGTTGCGATTGCCATTAAACATTTAACGGCTCCGATACCGGTTCTCCCTCCTCAATATGGATTTTATCAGGGTTTGATTAACAAACTCCTGGCCAAAGAAGTCGATGATCGACTCCAGAGAGGCCAGGATGTTGTCGAAGCGATTGATCAGCTACAATCCCGATCCAATACCTCAGGCAAACTTCATCTCACTCACACCGACTCAAGTACGGTTCAAATTGTCTCGCTATTTAGAGCATTGTTGTTAACCACAGCGTCGGCATTGAGTAAGTATATTCAGGGGGTTTTTAAAGTAGGTGCGGGGCACAGAGGCTCTCTGGACACCGGGCTAAACGCTAGCCACCTCGACGAAACGCTTCGTTTACAGGCATATACAAAAGAAAACGACTTTCCGACTCTCATTTCTCCCGCCCTGAGTCAGGAGAAAATCGCGGCTCAGCAATCTCGTAATGGATATGGAAAACGCCTGTCGCTTGTATCTTTGTTGGTACTCGCTCTGTGGATTGTGACCGCTTTGGCCATAGTGAAATTTGATTTAAATATAGAAGCCAAACTACCCGAGAGTGCGCACAAATTGGCTCACCTGACACATAACCTGATTATGCCTGCGCGCCATCGAATTAACACTTTCCCAAATGAGAACAAAATTCAGGAAAAACAACAAAACCTAAACCCTCAGGCTCCAGAGTTGAGTAGAACATCTAGAGAAAACCTGACAGTCCCTTCAACATCCCCTACTACACCCCAAAAAACCAGCAGCACCACAGAGAAAACTAAAAAGAAAAGTGCACTTGATCCCGGTGGCATTCCCCCTTCAAAACAAGCAGAGACAAACACACCGGTTCAGCAACAATATTCATTGAATGTGAACACTATACCGAAGGACTCCACTGTTAGAATCTTAAATATCAAGGAAAAATACCAAGCAGGTATCAACTTGTCGCCGGGGAGCTATCAGATTGAAGTAAAATCCCCAGGTCATATCAGACGTAAATTCTGGATTAGAGTCAAAAAGTCAGCCCGTGAGATATCCGTACGACTAAAAAAGTCTCATGTTGTTGGTGATACATTCCACGACCGTCTTCCTGGCAATTCAAACGCCCCGGAAATGATAGTGGTACCCGCTGGAGAATTTACAATGGGCGATAGAGATATCGCCAATGCCAAACCACTTAGAACTGTGATCATCAGACAGGCCTTTGCCGTGAGTCGCCATGAGATCACCTTCGATGACTTCGATATCTACGCCAAAGATTTGGGGCTTGGACGCCCGGACGACAAACGCTGGGGGCAAGGTCGGCGCCCAGTCATCAACATCGACTGGCACATGGCAAAAGACTATGCCGACTGGCTTAAACAGAAAACGGGCAAACCCTATCGACTGCTTAGCGAAGCTGAATGGGAATATATGGCCAGAAGCACCAGTGCCCGGCCCTATTGGTGGGGCAATGAAAAAAAAGGGGTTAGCGCTAATTGCAAACGGGGCTGCAACAGCGAATACACGGGTTTGTTTAGTGTAAAAACGGCTCCCGTTGGACGATTTAAAAGCAATCAGTTTGGTATTTATGATACCGCGGGCAACGTAGCTGAATGGGTTGGAGACTGTTTCCAGGACCACTATTTAGGTGCTCCCAGAGACGGGTCCAGCATACACCGTAATAACTGTGCCAAACGTGTTGTCCGCGGCGGGTCAATGCTCGACAACGTAGACAATTTGAACAGTGCGTCACGCCGTGGGGTTACACCCAATACAAAAGCTAAACATATCGGGTTTCGTGTCGCACTAGGCCTGGACTAGCGCCCATTCATTTGTCTGGCCTACACATTCGACTCGCTCGATTTTATTGGGAAGCTTTCAACTTCGTAATTGCGTCTCGGATATTTGCAGCCTCTTCGAACTCAAGATCTTTTGCACATTGATACATTTTTTCTTCCAGGCTGGCAATCTGATGCCACACATCTCCGTCGCCCATCGCATCGGTGATATATTTATTGTTCTTTTCCGCTACTTTTTGTTGTATACGACTACCCGCTCCAACAATTCTAGAGCCTTCCATAATATCTTTTATAGATTTACGAATGCTCTGCGGCACAATACCGTTCGCCTCATTATGTGCCTTCTGTTTCGAACGCCGTCTTTCGGTTTCATCCAGGGCACGCTGCATAGACCCGGTAATTCGGTCCGCGTATAAAATTGCCTTACCTTCCAGGTTGCGAGCCGCGCGGCCAATTGTTTGAATCAGCGATCGTTCAGAACGCAAAAAACCTTCTTTATCTGCGTCAAAAATGGCGACCAGCGAAACCTCTGGCATGTCGAGCCCTTCGCGGAGTAAATTAATACCCACCAATACGTCAAACTCCCCAAGCCTCAAGTCTCGAATAATCTCTACTCGCTCAACTGTGTCAATATCGGAATGCAGGTATCGCACCCTCACACCCGCATCAGCTAAATAGTCGGTCAGGTTTTCCGCCATTCGTTTAGTGAGCGTTGTTATCAGAACCCTCTCTTCGCGCGCAACTCTTAAGTGAATTTCCGACAAAACATCATCGACCTGCGTGGACGCTGGGCGCACTTCAATCTCTGGATCCAAAAGCCCGGTAGGTCTAACAACCTGCTCCAAAACCTGGCCAGAATGTTCTTTCTCGTAGTCTGAAGGCGTTGCGGAGACAAAAATCATTTGAGGCGCAAGACTCTCCCACTCCTCAAACCTAAGGGGGCGATTGTCCAGTGCCGAGGGCAAACGAAAACCGTATTCCACTAAGGTTTCCTTCCTTGAGCGGTCGCCTTTATACATGCCACCTATTTGCGGAACTGTGGCGTGAGACTCGTCTACAATCAAAAGCGCATTATCTGGTAGGTATTCAAACAATGTAGGTGGCGCCTCTCCTCCAGAGCGCCCGGAAAGATACCGCGAATAGTTTTCAATGCCCGAGCAATACCCCAACTCTCGCATCATTTCCAAGTCGTAGCGGGTGCGCTGTTCGAGCCGCTGTGCCTCAACCAGTTTGTTGGCGCTTCTCAAGTTTTCCAGTCGCTCTTTAAGCTCGACCTGAATGTCTTCAACCGCCTCCAGAATAGTTTCTCTGGGAGTGACGTAATGTGATTTTGGATAGATTGTATATCTGGGAACCTTTTGCAGCACTTCTCCGGTGAGCGGGTCAAAAAGAGAGATCTGTTCAATTTCATCGTCAAACAACTCAACACGAACGGCATCCCTGTCGGAATCTGCGGGAAAAATATCAATCACATCTCCACGGACACGATACGTCGCCCGCTGAAAATCAATATCGTTGCGGGTATATTGAAGCTCTGCCAGACGGCGAAGTATTTTTCGCTGATCAACTTGATCACCTCGATCCAGGTGCATCACCATCTTCAGATAAGCTCCGGGGTCACCCAGGCCATAGATTGCCGAAACTGTCGCAACTACCAGACAATCTTTACGCTCTAACAGTGCTTTGGTAGCAGATAAGCGCATCTGTTCGATGTGCTCATTAATTGAAGCGTCCTTATCAATAAAGGTATCAGAGGAAGGTACGTAGGCCTCCGGCTGATAATAGTCGTAATAGGATACAAAATACTCAACAGAGTTTTCGGGAAAAAACTCTTTGAACTCGCCATACAGTTGGGCTGCCAGCGTTTTATTGTGAGCCATGACAATGGTAGGACGCTGGACCGCGGCAACAACATTAGCCGCGGTAAAGGTCTTACCACTGCCCGTCACGCCCAGCAGTGTTTGATGAGCCAAACCAGCCTCAAGCCCTTTAACCAGACCTGCAATGGCCGCGGGCTGATCGCCCGCGGGTTCGAATCGACTTTTTACAACAAAAGGTTTTGACATATATTATTACGACTGCCCCTCAGGTGAACCAACGCTGGCTTTGACTGCGCTGCCACCAGCGCATCACAACATGGTCCACAGTGTGTTGCGCCGCAAGACCAAGTTTTTCGGGCAAGGTTTTCTTCTGTTCAAAACTGATCGAATAGATCTCAGCGGTGTCCATCTGACCATTGATATATTCATCGCTGGTCATCAGACCATCAACCAAGTTAACGCCCACTGCTCGACTGCCATACCAGACATCACCACTCGCTACCGCATTGATATCCACAACACTTCGATTTTCGGAAACAAACTCTTTAAAAAGTGCATGGGTATCTTCCAGGTCTTCCATAAATTTCGCTCGCCCCTTATCGGTATTCTCTCCGAACATTGTCAGGGTTCTTTTGTGCTCGCCCGCAGTGAGCATTTCAAAATCTATGTCATTTTTCTTCAATAGACGATTAAAATTGGGCAGCTGAGCAACAACTCCAATAGACCCAATAATGGCAAAAGGCGCCGCCAGTATTTTGTCTGCAACACAGGCCATCATATAACCGCCGCTGGCCGCGACTTTATCAACACATACAGTCAGGGGTATTTCTTTCGCCGCGATGCGGGCTAACTGACTGGATGCCAAACCATAACTGTGGACCATACCCCCGCCACTTTCTAGCCTGACTAGTACTTCGTCGTCTTTTTGCGCCATGCTTAATACCGCACTGATTTCTTCACGCAAATGGGCCGTGGCCGACGCCTTCATGTCACCATCAAAATCTAATATAAACAGTCGTTTTTTCTGGGTGGCTTCCTGCTTGGATTCCTTCTTGGACTTATAAGCTTTTTTCTCAGCACTCGCCTTTTCTTTGGCGGCTTTTTTCTCTGCCTTGTATTCAGCTTTGAGTTCAACATCATTCAGCAAGGCATGTTTAAGTGTATCCCGCATTTCATCGTAATCATTATTCAGGTGCCGAACCTCGATTTCACCTCTGGGCGCGTGTTTATCTTTGCCGCCGGCGGAAACCACCAGGCCGATAAGAAACCCGATTGCGACCACAATGGTCACAGCCTTTGCTAAAAACAAACCGTATTCTGCTAAAAATTCCAACACATTACTCCAAGTTAAATAAAATTTATTGCCAGCGACTGAGCGCTAATCTTGCGGGGTCATTGACAGGCCGGGCGGGCAGCCCGGTATTGGATAGTGACACTTCGAATTCGGCCCCATCACCCATGGGTAAGTATGCCGCGCTGCCATAAACAGCGTCGACAAAAGGAAGGCTGTTATCGTATTTTTGCACCCAACTCCAAAGGTCGAGCGGATTCTGGTTCTTGCTCATAGAGTAGACCGTGCGCTCCGCGTTACGCTCCTTCTCCAGAGAATAATAGCGCCCACTAATTCGGTCTAAACGATACCCTGGTTTCATACCCCAGGTCGCAAATAGCCCAGGCCATTTCACGATGCGGGCATCCAGCTGCCATTGATCTCCTTTCAGGATAAAGCGCCGTTCAAAACCGTCACCATCAACAATCACAGCTTTGTAATGTTGCTCAGATAATTTTTCAAAACTGATGGTAGCCAAGGTGGTTTCTCGTGTGTACTGCTTGTAGGCCAATACATCGAGCGCAGCCAGGCCAAACAAGACGCCGGCAAGAACGAGAGCCAAACCCAGCATGCCTCTGAGCCATCCCATGAACCATCCTGCACGAAGCAGGACGCGAAGTGACAAAAGTAAAACCACCACACCCACAATAACGGCTACGCCGGCGAGCCCCTCATAAGCCATCAGATCACTCCTCCTGCACTAGCCGACAACGGGAAAACCCAAGGCTGTGAGGCTTTCTTCGGCAATTTCCAACACTTTATCATCCCTGTGAAGCTCTCCTTTGATTCCATCGAGGTAATACTCAAGACTGATGACTGCATCGGCGAAGGTCTCTAACAACTGGTCCATCGCCGGCGATGCATCAGGTTCCAACAAGGTGGTCTCAACAAAATCGATACATCCGCTCACCACTGCCTCTCCGCGGGGTAATGCGAGCATCGCCATCACACCTCTGATGGCGTTAAGCGTAACGGACACATTATTAATATGGGCGCGGTCATAGCCAGACTCAGCAAATGAGCTCAAAGCTCTTTTAACCAGGGACAAACCCGACTCGGCCTCGCCTATCACAATTATCTCGGCTTCTGCCAATTGGCTCTGCGCCATTACATCTTTTCGTTCTAGATTATTGGCCTTGGCCAGACGATCATCTGAAAGGTTGTGGTTACCCATGCTGGAAACTGCGCTCTCAACATAGAGTAAGACATCGGCAATATGCAGTAGTTCGTCGTCACTTCCCAACTGGCCTTGTTTGTGCCAAAGCACCACATTCGTGATTTCCTTCTTCAAGGCAGCACCCGGTGCAACCAGGCCAACTATCGCCAATATTTCCGCGACTTTTTGCAGGGTATCTATGAGCCGGTTCAGGTCTTCGCTCTGACTAATACCGCCTTCGGAGGCCCTCTCCAATATCTCCTTCGCCAGTTTAAGCTCATCATGCAGCACCGCGGCCATTGACTGCAATGTGTCTGCGCTGGGGCCTTTGAGCGCCTCCCGCTCTTTCCGTATTTCAGCGTCAGAGTATGGCAGAGCTGCGAGATCAAAGTGTTTCAGTAAGGCATTAGTCTTTGCATCTTCAGAACCGGAGAGCGCCAGTATGTACAATAGCTCTCCGAGCAGGTCTTTATGAGCAGGCGTTAAACTTTCCGCAACACTCCCTTTGATCGCTTGTTTGAGCTCCCTGTCGAGGGCACTCAATACCCGTTTACGTGAGTGAGTAATCTCAAGACCTTCAGACGCGATTTTCTCCACTGCTCGTGCGGCGAGATACCATAACGGATATAACTTAGCCCCCCCCTGAATAATGCTCATACGCTCCATCGAGCGAAGCATCATTCCCAGTGAAGGTTTTACTTGTTTTTTCTGCAACACGCCCAACAACCCAAGCTGATACATGTGGCGAATGCGCTTGATCAATGCAGCCAAGTCATCGGCCTGAGGGTGTTTGGCACTTCCCTCTCTCAATAGGGGTCGTTCGAAATTGGGTTCAAAAAAATGACTGTCATAAAAAGGCGCCAGTTTAAGCGACTTTCGCACTTCATTGATTTGGGGAATTAATAATACGGGCAGTGCTTTTTGAGTCTGCAAGAGATATTCAAGGTAGCGCGGAAGAACAAAAATGCACTGCGTAATCAAACCCAGCTGTTCATCAGTTTTCGCTACATCGGATATATCGAGCGACTCGGCCAGCTTGACGATGGTTTTGGCTAAATCTTTAGCAGCGTCAACTTGCACCAAGGTTAAGGTGCCGCCCACCTGATTCATGCTTCGCACAAATGCCTGTAATTTACCGGAATCTTCCCTGTCGGCGATATATTGCTCCAATTCGGTCGCCGCCTGATCCATCGTCATCACTAGCTCTGGATGGATCATCTTTAATGAGTTTACATTTGAGGCCTGACTATCACTCACTGATATTTCCCTTAGGTATAAGAACGCTGGCACATGTCCATTGTAAAGAGGCAACAAAAGCTTGCCGCTACGGTGCGCCTAAGTTACCAAATTTCTACACACAGCGCAGTATATTGGCTCACAATTACGCGCCTATCAGCTGCTCCCTGCTCTAACTGAGCAGAATTTACTCAATCTGGTTTTTTTTGCTCGGTTTTCACCCCCTTTTGGGTCAGATCTATTTGAAATACTTGAATTTTTTGGTTTTAAATGTAAATTTGTCATACCTTTTTCCGGGCGAGCTAGATAAACTCGGGCTTTTAGGTATCCAGCAACAATGACCGGAACGGCAATAAATAAGGATAAGTAGAATGGAGCACTCCCTGACACAGGCATTTGGCAAGAATTTTCTTGGCCAGGCGCCCCAATGGTACAAAAATGCGATTATTCTATTTCTCGTAATAAACCCCATTTTAATGTACACCGTCGGCCCCTTTGTGACCGGCTGGATACTCATCGGTCAATTTATCTTTACCCTGGCAATGGCGCTGAAATGTTACCCTTTGCAGCCTGGTGGCCTACTGGCACTTGAGGCCGTCTTTTTGGGTATGGCCTCGCCTGACACGGTGTATAAAGAGGTTGTGAGTAACTTCGACGTCATCCTGCTGCTGATGTTTATGGTCGCAGGCATCTACTTTATGAAGAACCTGCTGCTCTTTGTATTCACCCGAATCCTGGTTTCAGTACGCTCCAAGATGCTGCTGTCTCTGCTATTCTCGCTGGTGGCCGCCGTTTTATCCGCTTTCCTCGACGCTCTGACTGTCACGGCAGTACTGATCAGCGTCGGTGTCGGTTTCTATTCGGTCTATCACAAAGTGGCATCCGGCAAAAAAATCCACCACGAGCACGATCATGGCGACGACGAAACGGTTCACGAATATCACCGAGAAGACCTCGATCAGTTCCGGGCATTCTTGCGCTCACTCATTATGCACGGTGCGGTCGGCACGGCACTTGGTGGCGTATGCACCCTGGTGGGCGAACCACAAAATCTGCTGATTGCTGAAAAAGCCGGTTGGAACTTCATTGAATTCTTCCTGATCATGGCGCCGGTGACCATGCCCGTATTGGTAAGCGGCCTGTTAACCTGCCTGCTACTTGAAAAAACCGGTTGGTTTGGTTACGGCACACTGATCCCCGAGAGTGTCCATGCGGTACTAAAAGATTTTGCTGAAGACCAGCAAAAGAAAATGACCCAGCGCGACAAGGCAGAACTCATTATTCAGGCGCTGGGTGCTCTCATCCTGGTCGCCGCCCTGGCACTACATATCGCAGCCGTGGGCTTGATTGGTCTTATGATCATCGTGCTGCTGACGGCATTTAACGGCGTTATTGAGGAGCATCAAGTCGGCCATTCATTTGAGGAGGCCCTGCCTTTCACCGCTTTGTTAGTCGTCTTTTTCGCCGTCGTTGCGGTTATTCACGAGCAGCACCTGTTCTCCCCAATCACAACATGGGTATTATCTTTAGATACTTCTGCACAGGCGCCGATGCTATTTGCTGCAAATGGCGTTCTGTCGATGATCAGTGACAATGTGTTTGTCGCAACGGTTTATATCAATGAAGTCAGAACTGCCTTTGATAATGGCACGATCAGCAGAGAGCATTTCGAGAATCTGGCAATTGCTATTAATACCGGCACTAACCTGCCCAGTGTTGCAACACCGAATGGCCAGGCTGCCTTTCTGTTTTTGCTGACCTCAGCCCTGGCCCCTCTGATTCGCCTGTCCTATGGCCGCATGGTCATTATGGCGCTGCCCTACACCTTGGTACTCAGTGTTGTCGGCATGACTGCAGTGGTTATGTATGTAAAGTAGTGGTATTTATTAAGAAGTGATATTTATTAAGAAGTAACGCCAAAGCGTGAGTCAAAACTCTTTTGACTCACGCTTTCTTTTGTACAGTTAAGACTTCAACCAAACGCAGTTTCCACCGCTAGCCTTTTCGATTTCGTCCAATTTTGCTTGATGCAACGACAACTCCTGCTCACTGGCAGAAATAACCGGCAAGGGTGCCCGGTCATCCGACAAACGACGCAACGTATTTTCAAGATCTGTTTTCGCGCCCTGCCCCGAGTCGGCACCCAAAGACAAGGCGGTCTGCCCACCGGTCATGAGCAAATACACGTCGGCCAGAATTTCAGAATCCAACAACGCGCCGTGTAAATCTCGCTGATAGTTGTCTACACCATATCGCTTACAGAGGGCATCGAGACTATTGCGCTGGCCCGGATGCATTTGACGCGCCATCACCAAGGTGTCCAACACCGTACAGCAGTCGTGCATCTTGGGGTGATTTTGTTTTAAGCGGTGGAACTCGGCATCGATAAAACCAACATCAAAAGGTGCGTTGTGAATAACCAGTTGAGCACCCGTAACAAAGTCTAAAAACTCTTCAGCAACATCCCTGAAAACAGGTTTATCTGCCAAAAACTCCGGAGTGATGCCGTGCACCTCCATCGCCTCCGCTTCGATATCCCGCTCCGGATTGATGTATTGGTGGTAATGCCTGCCCGTCAACCGACGATTGACGAGCTCAACACAACCGATCTCAATGATTCGGTGCCCTTGAGAGGGGTCAATGCCTGTGGTCTCGGTATCCAGTACTACTTGTCGCATGGGAATTCCATTGATTGCTATTATGTTGTGAA
>ENA-OSET01003661-OSET01003661.1-sediment-metagenome-genome-assembly--contig:-NODE-3661-length-13958-cov-45.181543_pt1 | contig 13958 bp, 9 predicted proteins | sample MGYA00237882_ERZ534229 | MGnify/ENA primary metagenome ERZ534229 (study PRJEB26408, sample SAMN06266212) | sediment metagenome | isolation source: Hudson Canyon methane seep mesocosm | place...
GATTAAAAGGTCTTAGTCTGCAGTTGAACTCCTTAGGTTCGACAGAATCCCGTTTAGCGTACCGTGATGTATTAGTGGCTTATTTCGAAGGTCACCGAGAAGCCTTAGATGAAGATAGTCAACGCAGGCTCTATACAAACCCGCTACGTATTTTAGATAGTAAAAATCCCGAAATGCAGGCTATCAATGAAGCTGCACCCAAATTAATCGATCATCTCGATGAGATATCAAAACAAGAGTTTAATGAGTTGTGCCAAACCTTGGATACAGCGGGCCTTGATTATGAAATCAACCCGCGTTTAGTGCGTGGCCTGGATTATTATGGCAAGACGGTCTTTGAATGGGTAACAGATCATTTAGGTTCACAAGGAACGGTATGTGCCGGTGGTCGTTATGATGGCCTTGTTGAGCAGTTAGGTGGCAAAGGTGCAACAGCGATAGGATTTGCAATTGGTTTAGAACGTTTGATAGCGTTACTTGAAGCAATGGATTCATTACCTAAAATCGATCAGCTTGATGCTTATTTAGTGGCTGTGGGCGAAGAAGCAAATAAATGTGCATTGCAGTTTGCAGAGAACCTGCGAGATCAAATTCCTAATTTGAAGTTGATTACCCACTGCGGTGGTGGTAGTTTTAAAAGCCAATTCAAGCGGGCAGACCGTAGCGGTGCCCGTTGGACATTAATTTTGGGCGATGATGAAGTCTCTCAAAAAGTAATTGGTGTAAAAACGATGGAAACAGGCGAACAGGAAACAATCAGTTGGGAAGCTTTGACAACGTATTTAATTCAATAAATTTAAAAGAAAAACAGAAGAATAATATGACACCTTTAAATATACCTGAATGGCAGTCTTTAGCGAGACATTACTCCGATCTTAAATTTGTATCGATGCGTGAACAATTTGCATTGGATTCGGGGCGTTTTGATCGCTTTTCAATAAAAAGTGGCGACTTATTATTTGATTATTCAAAGAATCGCATTACACAAGAGACTGTCGATAAGTTATTAGATCTTGCCAATGCGGTTGATGTTCCTGAATGGATTGAACGAATGTTCACTGGGGAGGCCATAAACCTTACTGAAGGCCGCTCTGTACTTCATACGGCTCTTCGTAATCGAAGTAATACACCTGTCATGGTCGATGGCCAAGATGTAATGCCTTCGATTAATGCTGTATTAGCTAAGATGAAAACATTCTGTGACCAGATTCATAGTGGTGAATGGGTCGGCTTCAGCGGTAAAAAATTTACTGATATTGTAAATATCGGAATTGGTGGTTCGGATCTCGGTCCGGCGATGATTTGTGATGCTTTGGAACCTTATGCAAAAGAAGGCATGTCAGCTCATTTTGTTTCTAATGTTGATGGTACCGATTTAAGTACGACATTAGAAAAACTAAATCCTGAAACAACATTATTTGTTATTGCATCAAAAACCTTTACTACCCAAGAAACGTTAACGAATGCAGAATCGGCACGTGCTTGGTTTTTGAAAACGGCTACTAAAGAAGATATTGCTAAACATTTTGTGGCGGTATCGACGAATGCTGATGCGGTGGCCAAATTTGGTATAGACACAACAAACATGTTTGAATTCTGGGATTGGGTCGGTGGCCGTTATTCCATATGGAGCGCTATCGGTTTACCTATCGCACTTTATGTTGGCATGGACAATTATGAACGTCTATTAGACGGTGGCCATGAAATGGATAATCATTTTCGTAGTCAACCTTTAGCTGAAAACATACCTGTGATTATGGGGTTATTAGGTGTCTGGTACGCTAACTTCTTTAATGCCCAGACTCAAGCGATTGTGCCTTATGACCATTCTCTTGCCCGTTTCCCTAGCTATATGCAGCAATTGGATATGGAGAGTAACGGTAAGTTTATCAATCGCGGCGGTCAGCGAATTAGTTATAAAACGGGCCCTGTAATTTGGGGTACGCCGGGAACTAATGGGCAACATGCTTATTTCCAATTGATTCATCAAGGCACACAATTAATTCCTGTGGACTTTGTTTTGCCGGTTAATAGCCATTATCCAAAATCAGATCACCAGTCAATTTTATTAGCGAATGGTTTGGCACAATCTGAAGCCTTAATGAGAGGTAAAACGGCAGAAGAAGTACGTGTGGAACTTAGCGATGAGGGTTATGAAGGCCGAGAGCTAGAAGCCTTGTTACCGCACAAAGTTTTCCCAGGAAATCGCCCAAGCAATATATTACTGTTCCCTAAATTAACACCTGAGATGTTGGGTCAATTGGTTGCTTTGTACGAACATAAAGTATTTGTTCAAGGTGTGATTTGGAATATTAATTCGTTTGATCAATGGGGTGTTGAGCTGGGTAAACAATTAGCAAAAGCGATTTTGCCTGATTTGTTTGAAGGTGCTGAAATTTCAGCTCATGATAGTTCGACAACAAATATGATTAAATTGATTCGAGAATTAAGACAAAACTAAATTAGTTATTGAACAAAAAACTAAGCGTACGGTGGGTTCCCGCCGTACGCTTTTTTTTGTAATTTACGTGATATTTTTACTTTAACGAATCTTTGTAAGCACTAAACCCGCTAGTGGTGGCAAAGTAAGAATAATCGAATACGGTTTGTCCGACCATGGCGTATCTTCTGCGACAATGGCTGCATTACTACCAATATTTCCTCCACCATAAAATTCTGAATCAGAATTTAAGACCACTTGATATTCACCTAATTCAGGTACAGCAATTCGATAATTTTCGCGTGGTATGGGGGTGAAATTAAATACAGTAATTACAAAATCATCACCATCTTTACGTAGGTAACTAAGAACAGAACTTTCTCGATCATTACAGCCTAGCCATTCAAAACCATGGGGATCGAAATCATGACGGTGGAGCGCTGGCACGTTGCTATATAGTTTATTTAAATCGGAGACTAAGGTTTGCATGCCGTGATGTAATGGGTGGTCTAAGAGGTGCCAATCGAGAGCTTGATCACAATTCCATTCTGAACCTTGAGCAAACTCAGAACCCATGAAGAGTAACTTTTTACCTGGGTAGGTATACATAAAGGTATACAGTAATCGCAAGTTAGCAAAACGTTGCCATTCATCGCCAGGCATTTTATTGATCATTGAACTTTTTCCATGAACGACTTCATCATGTGAAAAAGGCAAAACAAAATTTTCGGTAAAGGCATATAGCAAACCGAAGGTTAAAGAGTCATGGTGATGCTGACGGTGAATAGGATCTTGTTGCATATATTTCAAGATGTCATGCATCCAGCCCATATTCCATTTCATCGAAAATCCAAGTCCACCCATATGAGCAGGTCTTGAGACCATAGGATAAGAAGTTGATTCTTCAGCGGCAATAACGCAACCAGGGTGTTCTTTATGCAATACAGTATTAAGGTGTTGTAAGAAAGAGATAACCTCTAAATTTTCACGGCCACCATGTTCATTCGGGATCCATTGTCCTTCTTCACGCGAATAATCAAGGTAAAGCATAGAAGCAACAGCGTCGACACGCAGACCATCGATATGAAATTCTTCTAACCAGTAAAAAGCACTGGATAATAAAAAGTTACTAACCTCAGCGCGACCGTAGTTGAAAATCAATGTCCCCCAATCTTGATGTTCACCTTGTCTAGGATCGGCATGTTCATACAAAGCACTACCATCAAATTTAGCCAAACCATGACTATCTTTAGGGAAATGACCGGGTACCCAATCAAGAATGACACCTATATTAGCTTGATGACAGGCATCAATGAAAAAACGCAAATCATCGGGTGAACCAAAACGGCTGCTAGGAGAAAAATAGCCGGTCGTTTGATAACCCCAAGAAGCATCTAAGGGATGCTCGGTAATAGGCAATAACTCAATATGAGTGAAGCCCATTTTTTTTACATAAGGCACTAACTGTTCAGCAAAATCTCGATAGTTTAGAAATGTTCCTTGTTCATCACGTTGCCAAGAACCTAGGTGGACTTCATACACCGAGTGAGCCTGATGTAACCAGTCCGATTTTTCTCGATTGTCCATCCATGTATCATCCAACCAATTATGCTGACTGTTTTGAGCGATGATGGAGGCGGTTCCAGGTCTTAACTCTGCTTCTTGTCCATAAGGATCCATTTTGAGGTGTAATGAGCCGTCATTTCTATTGCGGATCTCAAATTTATATAACTCACCTGCCGGCAACTCAGGGATAAATAATTCCCAAACACCACTATCGCCACGTGCGCGCATTGGATGGCTACGACCATCCCACTTATTAAATTGCCCCACAACACTAATACGTTCAGCTTGAGGAGCCCAAGTGGCAAATAATGTCCCTGTGATACCTTCAATTTCATGTTGGTGTGCACCTAAAATTTGATAGGCGTGCCAGTGTTTACCCTCTAAAAAAAGATGTAAATCAAAATCTGAAATCTGAGGAGGAAAACAATAAGGATCATATGTAACAAGCTTGTCATTATCTTTAGTTACTCTATGTATTTGATATGGCTGTTTTAATTGTGATGTAAGACCTGACCATTCAAAGAAATCAGTACCATTAATTCGAGTTAACTCAAGAGAATTATTTAGCAATACCTGTTGGCAGTCAGGTAGGAAAAGTCTCACTGTACATTTTTTTCCGCTGGGATGAAAACCTAAGACAGTAAACGGATCATGATGACGCGCTTCTATGATTTTAATTAAATCGTCTGATAAGTTTTTACTTAAAACCATAGAGTTGTGTTCCCAGGAAAGTTTTTATTGCTGTAAAGCCCTTGCTTATGTAGGCTTTAAGTTAAGTAGCGTACATTATAAATCATCCAGCAGGAGATGCTTATGTCAAAGAATGATACCACGCGGTTTGTTAGTCGTCTTACCAGAGATACTCTCGCTTTAGTTCTGGCTGGAGGTCGAGGTTCACGCCTCAAACAAATGACAAATTGGCGTGCCAAACCGGCAGTACCTTTCGGCGGGAAATTTAGAATTATAGATTTTCCATTATCGAATTGTATTAACTCAGGGATTCGACGTGTAGGGGTTCTCACTCAATATAAAGCTCACTCTTTAATGTTACATATTCAACGTGGTTGGGGCTTTATGCGTGGTGAGTTAGGCGAGTTTGTTGAATTGCTGCCAGCATCTCAGCGTACTGAGCAGGGTTGGTATACAGGAACTGCGGATGCGGTTTATCAGAACATTGATATTTTGAGAAATCATGGTCCAGAGTATGTCTTGATTCTAGCTGGTGATCATATTTATAAAATGGATTATGGCGATATGTTAGCTGAACATGTGGCTCAAGGTGCAGATATGACAATTGGGTGTATTGAGGTATCTACTGAAGAAGCGAAAGCTTATGGCGTTATGTCCATAGATGATGACCGTCGTATTGTTGCCTTTGATGAAAAACCAGATAGTCCAAATTCAATACCGGGTCGAGAAGGTGTGGCTCTAGCTTCCATGGGTATATATATTTTTAATGCTGACTTTCTCTATGAGCAATTAATCAAAGATGCTGATAGTGTCGATTCGACGCATGATTTTGGGCATGACATTATTCCTGAACTTATTACAAAACATAAAGTGGTGGCATTTCCATACAAAGATGTTCAAGGCAATGATCCTGGCTATTGGCGTGATGTGGGAACTATCGACGCATTTTGGGCTGCAAATCAAGAGTTGATTGGTGTAACACCAGAATTAAATTTATATGATGATAATTGGCCTATTTGGACCTATCAAGCTCAACTACCACCGGCAAAATTTGTATTTGATGATGATGAACGTCGCGGTATGGCGGTAGATTCCATGGTATCAGGGGGCTGTATTATTTCTGGATCAACTGTTAGACACTCAGTATTATTTTCTAATGTAGCAGTCAATAGTTTTTCAACCGTTGAGGACTGCGTTGTATTGCCTGACGTGATTATCGGACGCAATTGTAAACTAAAAAAAGTGGTGTTGGATAAAGGCTGTGAAGTACCTGATGGTACTATTATTGGTGAAGATCTTGAAGCTGATGCTGAGCGATATCACGTTTCGTCAGAGGGAGTGGTACTGGTGACACCTGAAATGCTAGGCCAACAAAACTATCGTTATGTCAGATAAATTAAAAGTCGTTTTATGTTGGCATATGCACCAACCTCAGTACAGCGAACCGATGGGGGGAATGTACCAATTACCATGGACTTATTTACACGCGATTAAAGATTATGTAGATATGGCATGGCACTTGGAAAATGTCCCTGGTGCAAAAGCAGTGGTGAACTTTGCACCGACATTGATAGAACAAATTGCTGATTATGATGCACAGTTAAAATCACGCTTTAAAGGAACAGGTCGTTTAAAAGATCCTTTACTGATTGCTTTGGATTCTCCAGTACAACCGGCAAATGTTGAAGAGCGAAAAAAATTAATTAACGATTGTTTAAGAGCAAATGAAGAGAAATTAATTGCTCCATTTCCTTATTTTTCAACGTTGGTTGATACGGCACGCTGGGCATTAGAACAGCCTGATCGAATTGAATATTTAAATGATCAATTTTTGATAGACATGGTCGTGTGGTATCACTTGGTTTGGATGGGAGAATCTGTTAGGCGAAATGATATTAGAATTCAGGAGTTAATGAAAAAGGGAAAACACTACAGCTTCCATGATCGACGTCAGTTGATGATCGTTATCGGTGAATTGTTAGACAATTTAATTCCACGCTATCGACGTTTAGCTGAAAGCGGAGTGATAGAACTTTCTGTTACACCTTACGCCCATCCAATTATTCCTCTAATGCTAGATATCAATAGTACTCTCGAGGCTATGCCTGATTCACCTTTACCTGAGATAACTACTTATCCTGGTGGTGAACAACGAGCTCATTGGCATATGCAAGAGGGTATTCGTGTTTTTGAATCTTACTTTGGTTTTAAACCAAAAGGTTGTTGGCCGTCTGAAGGGGCAGTATCAGAAGAAACATTGAAGCTTATTTCTCGCCATGGTTTTACTTGGACGGCAACAGGTGAGAATGTACTGAAAAACAGCTTTAACTTATCTGAAATGAATGATGCGAGTATACATAAACCATATAAATTACCAGGTACATCACCAGCTTGTTTCTTTAGAGATGATGGCTTGTCTGATCTCATCGGCTTTACCTATCCTAAATGGGGAGCAGATCATGCAGTTGATGATTTCATAGCTCATTTATTAACAATTAAAGAAAACTCAGAAGGTGATGATGATCGCGTTTTATCCGTTATATTAGATGGAGAAAACGCATGGGAATATTATTCATATAATGGTTATTACTTCTTGCAAACACTTTATAAACGTTTGGCTGAACATCCCGATCTTGAATTAACAACATTCTCTGAAAGTTTAGAAAGTGGTGTTAAACCGGCTCTATTACCTAAAATGGTAGCCGGTAGTTGGGTATATGGCTCATTCTCAACTTGGATCGGTGATAAAGATAAAAACCGAGGTTGGGATTTACTGAGTGAGGCTAAACACGTCTTTGATAAAGTCATGGCCAATACAAAATTTGATGCAGAAACTGAACTTGCCTTATTACGTCAGTTAGCAATTTGTGAAGGTTCAGATTGGTTCTGGTGGTTTGGCGATTACAATTCAGCTGACAGCGTCAGTGATTTTGAACGTTTGTTCCGGCTACACCTGTCTAATTTATATCAAATGTTAGGTGAAGAAGTGCCACAAAATTTATCTGAAACTGTCTCTCAAGGCGGTGGCGGCATAGAGCAAGGCGGGACAATGCGTCGTGGTGGTTAAGGACTAATTTAATGGAACAAGCTAAGGTATTTAAGCAACGTAGAACAGGAGTGTTACTTCATATCACTAGCTTACCGTCTGGTAATTTAGGTGAAGATGCGTATCGTTTTGTTGATTTTTTGCAAGAATCTGGAGTTTCTGTTTGGCAAATGTTGCCCTTAGGTCCAACACATAGTGATGGCTCTCCTTATCAGTGTTTATCTGCTCATGCCGCCAATGCGAAATTAATCTGTTTAGATTTAGTTAAACAATTGCCATGGGCGGAAGGAAAAGAGTTGTCCGGTGATACTTTTTTATTGATTCTTGTTAATGCTTATCGCCGCTTTGTCGCACAGGCAACAACACATGAGCAAGCTGCATTTTCAGATTTTTGTCAGCAACAATCATATTGGCTTGAAGATTATGTTTTATATCGTGAAATTCGACATTTAAACCATACGGTAGCATGGTTTCAGTGGCCAGAAGAGTTACGCGATAGAGAAGAGGATGCACTGCAAAAAATTCGCATTGAACGTAAAGAAGCGATAGATATACGTCGCTTTGGTCAATTTCTGTTTTTCCAACAATGGCAGGCATTAAAAGATTATGCCAATGAGCGGGGGGTATTACTTTTTGGTGATATGCCTATTTTTGTGGCTCATGATAGTGCTGATGTTTGGGCTAATCCCGAATTATTCACTTTGGATAAATCTGGTGCAGCAGAGATGGTTGCAGGTGTTCCACCTGATTATTTCTCTGAAACGGGACAACGTTGGGGAAATCCATTGTACCGCTGGAACAAACATATCGAGCAGAACTTTATGTGGTGGCAACAACGAATCCAAACACAATTACATATGTTTGATTTAATTCGAATTGATCATTTCCGGGGTTTTGAAGCTTGTTGGACGATTCCTGCTAGTAGCGAAACGGCAATCGATGGTGAATGGGTGAAAGCTCCAGGAGATGCTTTATTCAGTGAGTTGTTAAAAAACTTTGGCGAATTACCCTTAGTGGCAGAAGACTTAGGTATTATCACTGATGAAGTTACTGCATTACGTAAAAAATATGCCATGCCAGGAATGAAAATATTGCAGTTTGCCTTTGGTGATGATGCAACAAATCCATATCTACCACATCAACATACGATTGATAGCGTGTCGTATACAGGAACACATGACAACGATACAACGCTAGGCTGGTTTAACAACCTAGATGAAGATACTAAAGCACGTGTTTATGAATACTCAGGTGATAGCCATGAAGAAATGCCTTGGTTACTAATAAGAGCCTCTTTAGGATCCGTGTCTCAATTAGCTGTCATTCCTATGCAAGATCTTTTAGACTTAGATGGTGAGCATAGGATGAACGTTCCAGGTACTACAGAAGGCAACTGGAACTGGAGTTTCAATTGGGAAATGTTTGATAATCAGTGTGCGGATAGATTAAAAAAATTAAATGAATTGTATGGACGTAGTTAAGATATGAATAACCCAACATCACTAAAATATGCAGATACTCATGAATGGGTAAGACTTGAGGATACTGGTGAACTGACCGTTGGAATCACAGATCATGCACAGGATTTATTAGGGGATTTAGTATTTGCTGAATTACCTGAGGTAGGCCAACGATTTTCAGCCCAAGAACAGTGCATGTTATTAGAGTCCGTTAAAGCGGCCTCAGATATCTACATGCCAGTGAGTGGCGAGATTTCTGCGGTTAATACTAATTTAGAAGATGAACCGGAACTGATTAATCAAGACTCATTTGGTGAGGGCTGGTTATTTAAATTGCAAGCAGATAATGCTTCAGATGTTGATGCTTTATTATCGGCTGACGATTACGAAGCAAGCTTAGATGAATAAACACCACCTAAAATAGTTGCTCGTTGAGCACCCGTGACATCAGGTAGATTACCCGTTTTATTAGCTAAAGTTTGAGCGGCTAACCAAGCAAAGGCACAAGCTTCAACCCAGTCTGCGTGTAATCCCAACTCCTCGGTCGTTGAAACAGCAATATTTGCCAAAGACTGTTGTAACATTGCCATCAGCGATGAGTTATGAGACCCACCACCACAAATATAAATAGCCTTGGTTTGTGATGCATATCGGTGAATATCTTGAGCAATAGTATGAGCGGTTAATGCTGTTAACGTAGCTTGAACATCTTGTGGCTCAAGCTGGCGCTGAAATTCAGTGAGTTTTTTGTGCAACCAAGCTAAATTGAAATACTCTCGTCCAGTACTTTTCGGAATAGCTTGCTTAAAATATTCATCCTTAAGCAAGTGAGCAAGCAACTCTTTGTTAATCGTTCCTGCCGCCGCCCATAGACCATCGTGATCATAAGGTCCATGTTGATGTTGTTCATACCAGGTATCTAATAAAACGTTGCCAGGGCCAGTATCAAAGCCTATCACTTGATGGCCGGTATCAGTTGCCGGTAATACGGTGATATTACTGATGCCACCGATATTAATAATAGCTCGGTGTTGTTGCTTATCTTCAAACAAGTTTTTATGAAAAGCAGGCACTAAGGGAGCACCTTGACCACCCAAAACCATGTCGCGTTGCCTAAAATCAGCTACGGTTGAAATACCTGTATGCTCTGCAATAACGTTAGCATTGCCAATTTGCAAGCTAAACGGATGATGACCTTCGGGATGATGAAATATCGTTTGCCCATGACTACCAATTGCTTTTATAGCATTTGGATTAAGTTTGTTTTTTTCAAGCAAATTATTAATGGCATTCGCAATGGCTTGACCTAAGGCAATATCTAACTCACCAAATTCACGTAACTCACAATGTTGACGTTCAATCAGTGTTTTTAAACCTTGCTTGAGTGTAGGCTCAAAAGCATAAGTATGTGCGGCAATTAGTTCGACATGATTGTTATTTTGTAGATCAATGACAACAACATCAATGCCATCCAAACTTGTACCAGACATGACACCGATAAAGTAACTCACCATTAACTACCTATTCGTTTAAAGCTAAGGCTGTATTGTTTAGCGTATCTAAACTCGCAAGAAGCGGCTGCATTTTCACTTTAAAGTCAGCCTGATATTTTGTGGCTAAAGCTTGTGCTTTTGGCAGGCTAACGGTTAATGGATTTCGATGCACACCATTAACACGGAATTCATAATGCAAATGTGGGCCAGTCGCTAAACCACTACTACCAATATAACCAATGGTATCGCCTTGTTGTACTCGTTTTCCGCGTTTGATACCTTTTCTATATTTAGACATATGGGCGTATAAGGTTGTGTATTTGCCTCCATGAGTCAAAATAACAGTTCGACCATAACCACCTTTAGTGCCTACAAAGTGAACTTTACCATCGCCGGTTGCTAAAATTGGTGTGCCCCTAGATGCAGCATAATCAACACCTCGATGAGGCCGACTCGTTTTTAAAACAGGATGTTTTCGATTTGGATTAAAGCGAGAACTAATACGTGAAAAATGTACAGGAGTTCGGCTAAAAGCCTTACGCATACTGTCACCGTTAGGTGCATAAAATCGACTTAGACCGGATTCATCTGTGTAACGAACAGCTTGGAAGGTTTTTCCTCGATTAGTAAATTCAGCCGCTAAGATGTCGCCATCAGCAATCTTATCGCCATCAAGGAAGTTTTCGTCATAGAGGAGTTTGAAGTTATCACCTTTACGCAAATCAAGTGCAAAATCGATATCCCAGCCGAAGATATAAGCTAACTCCATGATGAGTTTGTCAGACAAGCCAGCTTCTTGACCAGCTTCAAATAAAGAGCTTTTAATTTCACCAACAGCATGTGTTTGACGATATTCAACATCGCGAGTTAGTGTTATTGCTTCATAACCAGTGTCAGTCGCCGTGAGCTGCAATTGTGAAACTTGGCTTAATTGTAGTTCCAGTTGTTCTAATGTGTTTTTATCACTGCTTTCTGGGGAGAAACCGAAACGTAACGTTTGTCCGGGTTTAAGATTTAATAACGGTTTAATGTCTTTACCAAGCTGCGCAACATTATAAACATCACGAGCTGTCAGTCCAACACGAGGGAAGATTAGTGATAGATTATCCCCCGATTTTACGGTAACTTCTTGCCAATTTAGCGCTGAAATCTCTTCAATAGGCTCGTTTACCGCGAGTTGTTCGATTTGGATTTGATCCTGTAATGCCAACTCATCAGTGATAACGTATTTGTCTACTGCTTGGAAGGCTTCCTTTTTCGGCTCAATGGCAGGTAAGGCAATGATTGATGATCTGTTTTGGGTTAATGATGGACTGGTTAATGTCTGCATTTCAATAGATAAGCCAGGAAGATCAATGACTTGGGAGTCTGTTGAGACTGTTGTCTGTGAGCTTGTCGCCAACACGATGCTGGTAATGAAAATGCCTGCTAAAGCAAAAAATGACAGAATAATGAGGTGATATTTTTTAGGCTTGTTTAAAGAAAACAGGCCTGATTGAGCTGATGAATCTATAAGTTTGTTGCGTTTCATTTGCAAACCTAGTTATGTACATTTCAACAATTCTCTCAGTATTTACAAGTAATTGGAAGAGCTGAGCGTAGAGTCGATGTGATATTATTCGCGCCACATTAATATATTGAGTGGAGAGCAGTGATGATTCCTGTACAAGAAGCCCTTGCTGAAATTAAGCGTGGTGCAGAAGAAATCCTAGTTGAAAGTGAATTTGTTGAGAAGTTAGAAAAGGGCAAACCACTTAGAATTAAAGCGGGTTTTGATCCAACAGCACCTGACCTTCATCTCGGTCATACAGTATTATTAAATAAGTTAAAGCAGTTTCAAGACTTGGGCCACGAGATCTTATTTTTGATTGGCGATTTTACCGGCATGATCGGTGACCCAACTGGTAAAAATGTAACTCGCAAGCCATTAACACCAGAACAAGTACAAGAAAATGCTAAATCCTATCAAGAGCAAGTTTTCAAAATTCTTGATCCAGAAAAAACACAAGTTGTGTTTAATTCTCACTGGATGAATAAACTCTCTTCGGCAGATATGATTCGTTTGGCCTCGAACCACACTGTGGCACGGATGTTAGAACGTGATGATTTTAGTAAACGTTATGCCGGCGGCCAAGCCATTGCTATCCATGAATTTTTATATCCTCTTATTCAAGGGTACGACTCGGTAGAGTTAGACGCCGACGTTGAGTTAGGTGGTACCGATCAGAAATTTAACTTGTTAATGGGCCGCGAATTACAAAAAGCCTATGGCAAGCCACAACAGACAATTTTGACGATGCCTATATTAGAAGGTTTAGATGGCGTGCAAAAAATGTCGAAGTCATTAGGTAACTATATAGGTATAAATGATAGCCCTAAGGATATCTTTGGTAAGTTGATGTCTATCTCAGATGAACTAATGTGGCGTTATATCGATTTATTAAGTTTTAGAAACATAAATGACATTCAGCAATGGAAGGATGAGGTTGCTGCAGGTAAAAATCCAATTGAGATCAAAAAAGACTTTGCTGTAGAGATTGTAGCTAGATTCCATAGTGATGAAGCTGGTGTTGAAGCTCGTCAGGGTTTTGAAAATCAATTTAAGAAGGGCCAAATACCTGACGATATAGATGAAGTGACTCTAGATGTGGGCGGGGACGGCATTGCTATAGCCAATTTATTGAAAGATTCAGGTCTAACAGTTAGTACATCTGAAGCACTTAGAATGATTAAACAAGGCGCAGTGAAGAGTGATGGAGAGAAGGTTTTGGATAAAAACCTGAAGATTACAGCCGGTGAAGAACATATTTTCCAAGTTGGAAAAAGAAAATTCGCTAAGGTATCAACGAGATAGCTGTATTTCGTATTTATTGGGAAAAACTTCCTGTTGACGGCTAAGTTTTTAACTGTAGAATACGCTCCTTCGTTTCGGTTCTAAGCCCAATTGTAATGCGGGATTAGCAAGAAATTAAAGTTTGACAGCCTAGCGGTGAGCTGTATAATTCTCGCTTCTTTGTTACAGCGAATATGTGTAACGAAGCGCTCTTTAAAAATATGGTATCAAGTAATTTGTGTGGATACTTGCGTTGTGGACTTTGCAAAAAGATCAGACGTTGGTATCTACAGTAGTAATACAGTAATGCACAACGTCAACATGAGTTCGTATCTTCTTTGATAGATACAAAAAGTAATTAAACTGAAGAGTTTGATCATGGCTCAGATTGAACGCTGGCGGCATGCCTAACACATGCAAGTCGAACGGT
>ENA-OSET01003662-OSET01003662.1-sediment-metagenome-genome-assembly--contig:-NODE-3662-length-13957-cov-96.213256_pt1 | contig 13957 bp, 9 predicted proteins | sample MGYA00237882_ERZ534229 | MGnify/ENA primary metagenome ERZ534229 (study PRJEB26408, sample SAMN06266212) | sediment metagenome | isolation source: Hudson Canyon methane seep mesocosm | place...
CTGATTAATTCACCTGTTTTTTTATCCTTAAAATACGCCTTACCGCTACAGGTACCAATACGCGGATTTTCCTGCATACGCTGAATTAAAATCTCAAAATAACGCGGCGGTAAATCCAAATCCAAATCAAACTTACACACATAATCAAACTGACTCACATCAATCTGATCATAGCCATGATAAAACGCCTCAATCACACCAGGTCCCACACTACGATGTCCGCGATCTTGCCGAGTAATTATCTGTATAAAATCATAACGACTCGCATAATCCGCCAATATATCTGGCGTATCATCTGTAGATCCATCATCCACAATCACCCACAAATCAGGCTGAACGCTTTGTGCAACAACGCTATCTAGCGTTAACTTCATATAATCCGCTTCATTACGGCAGGGTGAAACTAATAAATACGACATTTTTAATTCACTTTTTTAGTTTTGTTTTGATAAAAATATCCACAAGAGGCACCCCTACGAAAATAAACATAAAACCGTACGGGCAATCCCTTGTGGTTGCCCTCAATTCGCACAAAACCAGAAACAACGTATTGTTTACATCGTGATTTGCGGGTACCCACAAGGGGCACCCCTACTTTTGTTGTAACGAACTTGCCCCGTGTTAAGTGGGTAACCTAAATATGCGCTTCGTACATCAGCACATCCTATACCTTTTTAAATTTAATAAAATTCTCACTCCTAACATCAAGATTTATCATACTCATCAGGGTGTATATAAGATTTTAAAGGGTTAAAAAAATTAATCCAAATATCTTTCCATTGAGATTCAGAAATAGAAGCCTTAAAGCTAGCTGCCAATAACCGACGCAATGTTGATACCCCCCAGCCCAGCGTCCAAAACATATTTGCCAGCAACAAACCAAACCGCCCATACACCTGATAAAAAAACCGCGTGCGTGATTCATAAAAATAACGTGGCAAACGCTTACGTAATTTAGCTTGTGATTTTAATGGCGAACTTCCACCGCGCAAATGCACCACATGCGCACCAGGTACATTTAAAACCTTCCAACCAGCCTGCTGTGCATGATACGCAAAAGCCACATCTTCAAAATACATGAAATAGCCATCATCCATCAAGCCAACATCTTTAAATACCTCTGCCCGCACCAATACACAAGCAAAACTAGTCCAATCATAAAAATCACGCTGATTAGAAACGGCATAAGGAACATTATATTTTTTCAATAAACGCGTTATTAACCCCGTATTTGCCGATCCAATTAACTGGCTGACTGGCGTATGAAAGCGAAAACAACTTTCTTGAGGTCTCGCATCCGGCCATTCTAAACGCGGGCTAATCAAGCCCGCCTCTAAATCTTCAACCGCCGCATTCAGCATTAAAGCAATCGCCCCTTGCCTTACCAAAGTATCACTATTCAATAACAAATAATACTCTGCATTAACGGCTGAAATACCCGTATTATTTCCCCCTGAAAACCCCGAATTTTCAGCCGATGCAATCAACATCACCAAATCCCCTGCCGCTTGATCATCAATCCACTGCTGAATAAGCAATAAAGACTCATCCTGAGAAAAATTATCCACCACGACAATTTTGGCATTAATCCCCTGCATCTCAGGCAACAAAGACTCAAGACAATCAATAAGCATTTCAGGAGTTTTGTAATTGATAATAACAACAGCTAACTGGTAATTCATTTATATCCTATTTCTGCGATCCCAAAGGAAGGCTACACACCTAAGGCGGGACATCTTGCCGCGCCTTTTTATGGTACTGTTATTTTATCGTAAGGGCACTCCCTTGTGGTTGCCCTAGCAATGGCGAATAATTAAGGGCAGGCACAAGGCACTGCCCCTACAATTTATCCCACCTTAAAATGATAGCCACAACAATGATACCGCTCTAATTTCAACTACAAAAGCTTAATAAGCTCTGGCGATAAACCCGTTGCTTGTGAAATAACATCAACACCCAAGCCTAAATTCAACATATTCAGTGCAATCTCTTTTTTTTCATCCACTTTTCCTTGCTCTACACCCTGCTCTATCCCCTTCTCTATTCCCTGCTCTAACCCAGTTTTCAACGCATACTCAACTGAGTTCTTCTGGATATAAATCCAATCTTTTTTACGGTGCTGTAAATCAAGCTCTTGCTCTGTAAAATTCGCTTCATTCGCAATTTCAAAGGCATGGATTTGCTCCTTACTTACATTGCTTGGTACGCAATCTAATTGACCTGCATTTTTTATAAAATAGATCCACTTGTCTTGAATGCTATTTAATTCAGCCTCAGTCTTATCAAACTTGGGAAGTTCAATAAAGATTAATTCTATATCATCACTGTATTCAATAAATTTTTTCTTTTCCAGTAACTTAAACTGGCTAATAACATCATCTTGATCAGGAAATAAATTAAAATCCGTAATCGTTAAGGCGATAACTGGATTTAATCGATGGAAGTCGTCGCCTTTTTTAAGCTGCGCTGAGTACTTTTTAGCCGCATTATAAAGTACACGTTTTTCAAAGCCCTCATGATTAAGCACCTGCATTTCAATAATGACTTCACTACCATTATCAAGCTGCGCTTTCACATCAACAAAAGTATCTTTCATCCCCTTCAGCATCGGAATATTATAAGGGTCTACGATGACTAAGGATTTGATAAGGCGTTTATTTTCAAACGGAATAACCGAATTTAAGAAATCGATTAATATATCTTTCGACTCTTCACTACCAAATACTTTTTTAAAAGCAAAGTCTGTTTTTACATCTAAAAAATTCATCCATACCTCGAATATTTACACAAGTATTACAACAAATAACGATATTATACCAACCCCACTAAACAACCTAACTCATTCATCACTATGATTTGCGGGTACCCACAAGAATCAACACAAAACCGTACGGGCAATCCCTTGTGGTTGCCCTTGTTTGGAACTTTGCTGGGTTACGTTTTTTTGCTTCGCTAAAAAAATCTAAGCCAGCCTACAATATAATTTATTGATAATATAGCAGGCTGAAAACCTGCGCGCCCATGTACAAATTATTTTATACATGGAGCTATATTAATCCCTCAACCTAACTGCCTTACAAGGCACGCCAACAGCCACAGCATTACTCGATACACTTTTAGTCACAACGCTATTCGCACCAACAACACAGCCTTTATGCAAAACAACATCTTTCAAAACCACAGAACCACGAGCGACCCAACAATCATCTTCTATTACAATCGCCCCCATTGAATGCCCTTGCGCTCTAATCAACTCACCCGCATTAATTGAATGATTTGCATCACGAATACTACAATATTCACCGACCAAACAATCATTACCTAGCGTTACTTTACTATGCGCAACCAACACAGACCCTTGATTAATGCGTACATAATTACCTAATTCAATCAGCCCATCACCTTGAGTTTCTAACACAACATTCCGACCAAAACGGCAATGCTCCCCCCATGTGATATTTCCTGTGCCAATAATCTGTATCGCACCATCAAATTGCGTACTCACAGGAATAGAGAATTTAACCTGACTCTGTGCCTTTGCTAAATACCATAAACGCTTAAATAACTTCGAAAACGGTGCCGTGATACGAAAAAAAACACTTAAAACCAAACTCAATAACTTAACCAGCTTCAGCACAATTTTTTTCATGTCTCACCTGAAAATCGTTGAATACTGGAATCTAAATCATCTAAAAACAAACAAGCAAATAACTCAATACTCATCGCCGCCCCTAAAAAAGCAGAGGCATCAATTTCACCTGCCTGATGTTTATCCCACGCTTCCTCTAATGCATCCATAGGTAATATATTCCTATCATAAGCACGCTCGCTAAATAATACCGAAAAAACATAATCCTTTAATTCAAATCGAAACCACTCAGAAAATTGACTTGGCGAATCATTACCCAACAAATCAGGTAATGGCAAATGCTTTCGCGTCTCCTTATACCCCTTCTGAGCAGCTAATGAAGCCCAACTTAAAGCATAAGGAACCGTCGTCGGTAAACAGGTTCTTTGCCATGCAACCGCGGCAACATCGGGTGCAAACTCTTTTAATACTTGTAAATATAAACGATGCCGCTTGCGCCAAACATGAGGCACACAATTAATCGCCGTGATTAAATCCACATCCATAAAAGGCTGCTTCACCGCAAATTGCGTTCTAAATATTTCTGATCCACCTGTCGTTACACGCCTAACACGGTTATCCATTAAAAAGGACATCACCGAATCCATACTGGTTTCACTCTGATACTGCGCATACACATCAGAAAACAAGACTTTAGATTCCCTTGCCATCACGCTTAAAGAGTCGCTTTGTAAGTGCTTAAGCGTGCCATTTAACCGCCAAGACCAAAGCTTATTTGCCACATCAGTTTGATCAACATTATTAAACCACATCGGCTTAATAAAATTCCCGCCTAAAATTGCATCCCCAGCAAAACCATCTAATAAAGTAAAATTACCGTCTTCTGCCAAGCGCTTAACATAAGGCAACACATGAAAATTAACTACGGGTAACTGCCCCTCAGTAATCCATACACCCTCATCTGCATACTGCTGTAAATAATCACCTGAAAACTCAAAAAAATCATGCTCGCATTGAATTTTTTCAGCCGTTTTCTTTGCATAAATTAAATCACGACAATCAGCCACACCCCAAGTATAGGCATGTACTGATTTTTTTTGATTCGCCAAACCTAAAATAAACCGGGAATCCAAACCGCCACTTAAAGGCACCGTTGCTGTATCACAACCCGCTGTTGCTCGCTGTACCGACTGACTTAAAGCCTCACCAATAGACTGAATGGCACCCTTTTTATTAATCGAAAAATCTTGTTGATATCGGTATTGCCAATATTGATGCTGTTTTTTTCCATTGGCACTCAACTCAAGCACACTACCAGCGGCTAAAGTTTCCACGCCCGCTACCAAAGTCTGATTACCAACCAACTCACCTATTGATAACATCATCGCGACAGCCGCTTTATCTAACTCTGGCTTAACCGGTAAAGCCGCCAACAAAGCTTTAATTTGCGTGGCAAATAAAATAGCGTCTTTATAAGCAACAACATACAAAGGATGACGGGCGAAATGATCATTAACAATCAAAAAGCGTTGCTGAGCCACATCCATTTGCGCCCAAATAAAGCCACCGCGCAATAAAGCAATTTGTGCATCATCCATTGTATCTAAACGCGGCATAGCACAACCAGACTCAAACTCACCCACTAAGCCAATTGTACTATCATCAGACTCATAAACACTCTGCTTATCAGACGGCTGACTGATAACACCTAAGCCCCCCCAAGGCTCTTGAAATGATACCTTGGCACCAGAAACAACATAACTAGCCTCTAACATAGTTGCTAAGGTTTCGGAGGGTAACTGCTTTTTAAAATCAAAATAACCGACAATGACAGACACTAAAAAATCCCCTAACTTTTATTATTTATATTCAATTAACTTACTTTTCTTACCCAAGGCATGATTAAGAGCATATTTAATCTGCCCAACTGCTTGCGGGAATTTTACTAATACACAAAAGTAACCATAAACCCAGCCCTCTTTTTTAGCAATCCGCGCTACCTGTAGCGGGTAAATAAAAAATAGCCATAAAAAGCTAAGTTGTAAAAAACTTAACGAAACAATAACCGTCGGTAGCAATAGCCCCCAGCCAAAAATCCTAATATTATGCTTACGCCAATAATGCTCAGAAAACTGTCGATTTTTCCAGCACACCTCAGCAAAGGCATGCCCTGTTCTTACTGCTCGCTTATACCATTGATAAAAACTATGTATATTCACATCATGCCAAACCATTTCATCAGCTACACTTAGAATTTTCCACCCTGCCCGCCTTAAGCGCAAACAGAGTTCAGGCTCCTCGCCTGCGATAAGCGTTTCATCATACCCTTGCACTATATTAAAAACTTCCACCAACATAAGCGCATTACCACCACATGTTTCTGCATAACCCGGTGTCACTTTCCAACCTTGATTCGCCTCATAATTATATAATGAAGCTTCTGGGTAGCGCTCTTTACACCGACCAAAAACAACGGCTAAGCTTTCGTTTTTAGTCTCTTGCATAAAAGCTGACAAAGCATTTTCAAACCAGCCTTCTATAACCTCACAATCACCATCGATAAACTGCACATACTTAACATCTGGATAACAGGCTAGTAAATGGTTAAATCCTGTATTCCTCGCTCTAGCTGCCGTAAAATGTTGACTCATATCAAGATCAACCACATTAACGCCAATACTTTTAGCAAAAACAACACTATCATCCGAAGAACCAGAATCCACATAAACAATGGCGCTTATCAAATGAACAACAGAGTTCAAACATTTTTTCAGCCGCTCTCCCTCATTGCGCCCAATCACCACAACGCCTAATTTTTTCTTATCCACTCACTTCCCTACAATTAATGGTAAACATATTCTATATGTTAATATACAAACATAAGCCATAAAAAACAAATTCATTAGCCTTATAGCAACCCAATAGTTTTATATTTAAAATTCATATAACATTAAGAAACACCGTCATTCCTGCATGCTACCCGGTCAAGCGTGGGCACAATCCTTAGCAGGAATCTATCATAGTCACATCGGTTATTTATTTTCCATTCGCAAGGTTAAAACCTTCGCCTTTCAGGCGAACAGATTTATCTCTTACCGGTGTCGCAAGTGTTAGAGTTTGGTGAGTCGTATGATTTGTGAGTGTTGAGCTAACAAGGGCAATCACAAGGGATTGCCCGTACGGTTTTGTATTTATTTTTGTAGGGGTGCCCCTCGTGGGTACCCGCAAATTATAGTGATGAATGAGTTAGGTTGTTTAGTAAAATTGATAAGCTGCCCCCATTAGCTAACACCTTGTACCAAAGTACAATAACCACTTAGCATTAGTTATTGATATAATCACATAAAAATTATTACACTCACCATTCGAGGTAAAGTCATGAAACTTAAATTAATCCCCCTACTTTTAGGTCTTGGCCTAACCACCAGCCTTTCAGCCGCCACAGAGCGCATGTGTTTTGGTCAGGTTCCTATAGAAGCCACCACAGACCTAGTTGCAAAAATAACCATTGCAGAAAATGAGTATTTTACAACCAACAAATGTAAGCGATATTTTTCTTATTACGAAAAACACGTAGATTTCCCTAAAGAAGACTGTGCAATCAATAGCGACCAATTATCTTTAGATAAAGGGTACGCACCATTTCCTGTATTTTTACGCGGCACAGATTCAACCAGCAGTAAAAATAATATTGCATCCTACGATTGGGAAATAAAAAACACGACTACGAACGAAGTCTTAACCACATACAATGCCTTCAATGCATCTTATATATTTGATGAGCCAGGCGAATATAACGCAACCTTAACCATTACTGATAAAGATGGCACACAAAGCACAGATACAAAAAACATTACTGTCTGGGCGCGTGATGGAAAAGACTATTTTGTAGATAGCGAAATCGGTGATGATAGATTTAATGGCTTAGCACAAATACCTAATGATAATTGCGATGCCAATACAGCCCCACTTAACTCTTGTTCTGGCCCGTGGAAAACAGCCACTAGGGCATTAGGAGAAATGGCACCTTATCAAGTTATCAATTACCCTAATGGAGAATACACGGTAGATAATATTTGTGCTACCACTGAAACGGTTGATATTGTTCGCTATAAACAAGGAAATTTCAAAATATTCAGAAGCAGCACCTTTGTAGAATCAGCGGCCTTAAAAGATAAAAACGGTCAGTATTTGCCTGTTGTCCCTACACAATTATGTAGCACAAAAGTAGCTACGCGCCGCACAACATTAAGACCTGGGGATCAAGTTTTATTTAATCGCAGCCAGCAATTCAAATTAGAAACTGCCATAAATTCTATACGAAAGTACACAACCGTAGGAGATGGCGTTACCTATAACTACGAAAAATTAGTAACCGCATCCACTGTAACTGTAGGACATTGGAGTCAAGCAAAAGGGGTTCACTTTGGCGCTTACGGGTCTGGAAATACTCCACTTATAAAGAATACCGGAAAAACATCAAATACAGCCATCCAGCTACAAGGCTTCGGCATGTTTGGCTTTACCATGACTAATTTAGAATTCAATTTAAAGTCAAGTACCGCAACCTCATTTAACCCTCGTGCTACATTTGTAGCAATGTATGGCAACCCTATAAATACAGCATTTAAACACATCAGTATTAAGGAAATGAATCAAGGTATTCTTGCATCAGTAAAGGAACATGAACCCCAAGGGCTATTCATCTTCAACTCTAACTTTTATGATTCAAAGGTTACGCAGCTTTTTACAAGTACGAGCTTTCAAGATGTTGCCATTATTAATAATAGCTACGACTACTCATATAACCATTTAATTTACAGTAATATTTCTCATGGATTAGTTTACAACAACACCTTAAGCCGACCAGCCTTTGGCCGTACAGCCTTTAGAATTAACGGGGGAGATTTCGAAAATCCAAATAACTATGTTTGGATTTCAGATAATACAATGACAGGCTGGATAGATCCACGTACTAATGCTGAATTTGGTAAGGCATTTGCTGATGGTACTCGCTATAATTATGCTTTAGTGAATATATCCCCTAATAATAAGCTATTAAGACCTATCTCTTTCCATGATATTGTCTTTACACGAAACCAGCTTTCTGACGCTGAGAGTTTTATGACTGTGGGTGCTGGGGAAAACATAAAAATCCACCATAATACATTCCAATCTCCAAACCCTACCGCAACGCCTTATATAAGGTTATCTCCGTTAGCGCATAGACCTCTTAGAAATAACAGTATTAATAACAATAAATTCATTGATAGTGCTAGTATTCAAGATGCAGGGTGGGCCGTTACCGCCTTTATTCAATGGAGCAACTATAGCCATGAAAAATGTACTGACCAATTTAATCATAAGAAAATTAATATCAGTAACAATTCGTTTTACACACTTAACAACCAAAGAAGACTTCTAACTTTTGCCGATATAAAGCAAGGTAGAGACCTAGATGGTGTAGAGCTCCCGGACCTAACCTTAGACCAAGCGGAAGCCTTCTTAAGTAAAGAACTCACTATGCATAACAACCAATTCATTTCAACAAATGAAAACACCCCCACTATACAAATTGGCGGAAATGCACACTCATCTGGAAACGTTAAGGTCAATAACGATACTATTGATTGGTCACAATTCTTTCAGAGTAGTGATAGTAAATACCGACTGTACAACACTCTTAGCCAGTTTACACAGCAAATGGCTGGCGAACTATCATGGACTTCAACAGACTCTATGTCTATCGATACTTTATTAGCATCTAATACGGTAGCAGGAGCAATTACCGAGCCATTAACATGGGATGATCTTATTGTTTATGCTGAAAAAAATAGTATTACCCCTGATCAGTTAGAAGTTATGATTCTTAACCAAGTCCTAGCCTCTAATCCTACTTATTCAATGCCAGGCACTGATTACTCATCGGATCTACCAGTCTTTGATGCAATAGGTCAATGGTTTGCATCAATCCCTTCTTCAATGGCTAGTTTATTCTCCCCAAAAGAAAACAAGTGGAATGATGCAAAACAACTTGCTACCATTAACAAAGTCTCAAATAGTACTATTATGGTAAACATGACGAAATAAATAAACGTATTTCAATAAAAAAGCCCTCTATAGATATCCATAGAGGGCTTTTTTTATGTGTACTACCAATAGATTTTGAAAATAACCAAGAGAGCCCTTCATTCCCGCGTGCTACCCAATCAAGCTGGGCACAAGCTTCAGTAGGGAGCGCCCAATTCTCAACGTAATGCAAGTACGTGCTTTATTTATTGCTTACATTCAACCGTATGAGCAACCCCTTTCCCTTACATCAGTCGCCATAATATGAATTAGCAGGCCTTTGTACTTGTAACTTTAGGTTAGCAGCTTTTCCAACATTTCTAATTAATGATTCCTTTTCATCAAGCCCAAAAAATTCAAGCATATCTTGAACTTTAGAAAGAGAATTTAATTCCTCCAAACCTACCTCATAAAAAGAAATATTTTTATATTTACTTCGATATGCTTTAGCTTGCTCTGCAATCTCTTCAATATACCAACTACAACAATCACGCTCATAATCAATAATGACTTTAGGCGTTTTAGGCTTTTTTAGTCCAAAAAATGTATAAACAATTTTACCTCGGAAAAATTGCTTTAGGCCCAAGAACAACCAATATGTTAATTTAGATGACAATCCATACCTGTTTGGTGGCTTTAAAAAAGGGGTTTTAACCAAAGGCGTATTCATCCATTTACGCCCTACTTTAGATAACGGAGTACACCCGATTCTCAATAAACTTTGTGCAACTTTATGTTTATTCCTAGTGAGAATTACCACTCCTATTTGATCCTGAGGTATATAAGAAGGAATAATCCACCCAAATCCTTTGATAAAACAATGGTTTGTATCAATGTGAACATTACCATTTGCAGTATTTTCATTAATTGTAGTAATTTTTTGTTCCGTCAATTTAACCATTTCACGATTATTTCCTCTTAAATACTCAGACATAACCTTACCATTGCCAATAGGAGCAAGCTCATGAAAAACCTCACAATTCTCCGCACAATGAAACAAGTTTGCTAAATATTCCGTACCACACCTACCTGTACTTATACAAAATATATATTTTATTTTTTTACCATCTGCTTTTTTCACAAGCCATGCTCCTTAAATTACATGTAACCTTAAATATACTTATCTTATCTTGCATAGGTTAATTAATGCGCACTCACTCATTACCGTATGCTCAAGATAAATCAATAAAATATAAAGAGGGCGCTTACAGCCAATATCAACCTACACGATTTTAATAAGTATTAAAATACCGATTACCTAGTCGACATAGTTCCAAACTGTGTTTTAAAATACAAAAACCACAATAAATAACTACGCTTAAAAGCTCCTCTCAGTGAAGCCCCAAATTGCAACTTAACTAATGCCTTGACTAAATTAACACTATCTATAAAAGTAGATAAAAAAAGATGCGTTAATACTGCTACATGCCCTAAATTTTTACGAAAATAAAGTAACTCACTCTCATATTTCAGCACATCTAACTGCTTTCCTGATGAAGATAATTTACCCTCAGTTTTCGCACTCTCGCCACCAATATGTACTACAGTCGTATCTGCATAAAAATGCACCTGCCAGCCTGCTTTTTTTGTAGCAAAACAATGATCAACCTCTTCATAGTAAAGAAAGTAACGAGGATCAAACAAGCCAACCTCATCAATCACTTCCCGCCGAACCAAGTAATAACACCCTGGCACCCAATCACACTCGCGTGGCTCATCATGCCCCCAGTTCATGTTATCAATATCCTGCACACCCTTGAAAAACTGCCGTAAACCAGAACCGCGTAAAAACAAATTCCAAGGCTTAGGGAAATACCGACAAGATGGCTGTAAATCACCTTCACGACCTAGTAATTTTACCCCTAAAACACCACATTCCGTATGCTTATCCATATATGCAATGGTTTTATCGATAGTATCTTCAGACACAAACGCATCGGTATTTAATAACAGAGCATAACGCCCCTGCGCAAAAGGAATACATTGATTGTTTGCCCGACCAAATCCCACGTTTTCATCATTCAAAATCAGCTTACAATCAGAATATTCAGCCCTTAACAACGCAACAGAATCATCTACCGATGCATTATCAACCAAAACAATCTCATGCGTAATATTCTTAGCCGATTTTTGTAAAGCGCCAATACATTCGGACAATAAACCAGCAGTATTATAATTAACAATAAACGTCGTTAAATCCATAATAATTTCACCCAAAACTCCTGAATTTATATATTAATCAATATATTAAAAACTATAACATGGTGTTCCACCACATAACATTAGGCGTATAGCACCTATCTATTCCAAAAAACCAAACACCTAGTAAGTAAGTATTCAGGCACCCCCTAGAAATTTTACCAATCTTTAAATTCCCGAAACGAACTATCAATAGCTTGGAATGGTTTTTTGACGGGGTCTCTGAATATTTACCCTAGTAAAGATATACTATATCTGCTTTTCCTCGAAAATATGTGAGCCAATAAATCCCATACCGCCTAATACCAAAATCTGCATCTTATATTTCCTCTAGTTTATGAACCATTACATACACAAGTTAACCACTTCAACTACGCAAAAAACCTGCTTCGTTAAAGCTACCTCATTGACTTGACGGCTGTCGGGATAAAATTCTTGCCTCCCGAGCGAGCTTGCTGCTCACTTCGGATTGGCGATTTTCCCTGCCGCCTACTGCGGACTAAAAATCATCACTTCGCAAGCTCCGTTTCCATGATTTTCAGCGATAAATACCTATAGAGGATAAATCTGTTCGCCTGAAAGGCAAAGGTTTTAACCTTGCGAAAGGAAAATAAAATCGAATCTATAAAAATTATTTTCACACTAACCATTATATATTCTAGCTAATACATTAATGCCTCATCAATACTCTGCACTGAAACTTTAAAATCATCAAATGCATGTCTTTTAGACTTTCCTGGGATATCAATATCACGAACTATTTCTGGAGTAATCTCACCACGGCATCCCACCCAATTTCCATCAAGCATTGCGATATATTTCCTAAATGAATTCACTACTAACCCGGGAGAAAACAACTCTATTAAATTCAGTTTTTCCTTCCCAGGATCAAAAAAAGCAAGCGCACCTAGGGCCGCACCATGAATAGCCACAATATTTTTAACATTAATCATCATTGCCCACTGCTCGGCAATACTTATTTCCTCAAAATAGACTTTTTCATACCCTAATCCACACAAAAATTCATCGACTTCCACTTCATTAATTAATTTTCTCGTGTTTTTCCTCGAAATAAATATTTTATCAGGGAAGTTTGTATTTATTGTAGGAATATCAATACACTTTACATAGGGTAACAAATGAAAAAAGTTATTAATATTAACCTTGATATGTATTGAATTACACGATACTTTCCTCGATGTTAAAAGAACCTCATAACCTGCCAGCTGCATAACTTCTATAGCTAACTTCGGCGCATTCCCATCCAATAAAACGATAATATCATTGCAAGTAATTTCTAGTTTGCTTCTTATGAAGCCCAGCGCTGTCAAATGATGTTGTATTAGGTGTGTTATATTATTGTTATAAACATACCGTGCATCATAGACAAGTTGCTCGCCCAGATTTTCAATAGGTCCAAGCTTCCTTTGCTCCTTAAATAAAAAAATTTTACTTCGAATTCCCACACTCTTTAATTCGGGGTAACTTGGTAAAGTACTATTCTCAATAAAAACAGTAACCCTTTCTTCAGGTATCGTTAAGCTTTTTTGTATAATACTTTCAACTACAGGCTCATAAATATTTGAAATCTTTGAAGGGTACCCAAATAACATAGACTCAGGAACAGAGACCTGTTTAAATAAAAAATTCTTAACCATAATATATTCCTTCTATAATTAAAGTTACTTTAATTATTATTTTCTTCTGAAATACTACATTACAATTTTTTAATTATTTTTTTAACCGCCCTATACTGACCATTAACCCACCGTACTGATTTTTCAACAGGCATCCATATTCGTCCCTTTGCCCACTCATCGGGTCTCGCTCTAAAAATTGTTGAATGTTTTTCGCCTTTCCACCACTCTGGTAACTCTTTGGTATAGTAATACGTCGCAAAAGATTTACGCATAATATTGGGTGGACAAGTAATCGGTGTAACGCCATGAAAACTTATTTCACTGGTTAAAAAACCACACGCTCGATTAAACTTAGGTTCAAATGAGCCATAGCATTTTTTAATATCCTTATCCCATACATCCAAATAGCCACCGTACTCTCTCTTCCAATCTTTATTAAAATAAATCAGAATATTTAAGC
>ENA-OSET01003665-OSET01003665.1-sediment-metagenome-genome-assembly--contig:-NODE-3665-length-13954-cov-40.578367_pt1 | contig 13954 bp, 11 predicted proteins | sample MGYA00237882_ERZ534229 | MGnify/ENA primary metagenome ERZ534229 (study PRJEB26408, sample SAMN06266212) | sediment metagenome | isolation source: Hudson Canyon methane seep mesocosm | place...
TTAGCGCGGGTAACTATGGTGGTAAACTCGGTCCATTCCACTTCCATTTGCAGGAGATAATGGCATGAGTACATTAATATTCACATTAAAAACTTCTGCGAAACAACGTATTGATTGTTCACCATTAACATCTGATTTATTAGCTGATAAGTCAGTAGCTGATATTGCCGCCATTGAACTTGTTATTGGTAATGGTTCAGAGCGTGTTGATGCCTTGTTTGAACTTTCAGGTGATGATACTGCTGATATTAAATTTGTAAACAGTACGGATAAATTAGATTTTATTGGTAGAAATATGACCTCAGGCAAGATTACCGTTGAGGGTAATGTTGGTGGCTATTTGGGTCTATTTTTAGATGGCGGTGAGATTGAAGTCAACGGTAATACCGGTATTTATACTGCCTGTGAAATGAAAGCTGGTCAGATAAAAGTAAATGGTGATGCCGGTGATTTTGTTGGTGGTGTACGTCCAGGCTATAGAAATGGTATGGCTGGTGGCGTAGTGATTGTGACGGGTAACACTGGTGCTCGTACGGGCGACCATATGCGTCGTGGCATGATCTTAATTGAAGGCAATGCGGGCGATTACTGTGGTGGACGTATGATCTCGGGCACTATTGCAGTATTAGGTGGTGTTGGTGCTCATTTAGGTTATGCAATGAAGCGTGGTACATTGTTATTAACACAAGCACCTGCTCAAGGAATCTCTGCCAATTTTAATGACTGTGGTTCACATACCTTGGCCTTTTTACCTTTATTGTTTAACTCATTTGCAAAGTTAGATAGTAAGTTTGCAAATGTTGAGTCTTTCTCTCGCGTACAGCGTTATGCAGGTGATGTGGCCGGTATAGGAATGGGTGAGATCTTAGTTAAGATTTAAAAAATAACCATAGAGGCACAGAGTACACAGAGATAAAACAAAATAAGTTATATGTGTTTCTTCGTGATCTCTGTGCCTCTGTGGTAAAAATTATTCGATGATTTAAGGAGAGCGGTATGTCAGATATAGGTAAGTCGATTACTCAGTTTATTGTCGAGCAACAACGAGTTCATTCGAACTCAACGGGTGAAATGACCGGGCTGCTGAATGATATTGTCAGTGCGTGTAAAAAGATCTCTCATCTTGTAAATCGCAGCGGTATTATTGGCATTGGTGGTGCAGCTGAATCTGAAAATGTTCAAGGTGAAGTTCAGAAAAAGCTTGATATCATTACCAATGATGTGATGGTTGAACACCTTAATTGGACGGGTCACCTTGCTGCAATGGCATCGGAAGAAATTGAAGAAATCATTCAAATTCCAGACAATATGCCTAAAGGTAAATACCTGATTGCTTTTGATCCACTTGATGGTTCATCCAATATTGATATTAATCTGTCGGTTGGTACGATCTTCTCCATTTTACGTTGTCCTGAAGGTGTCACAGAGCCAACCGTTGAACACTTTATGCAAAAAGGCACCGAACAAGTCTGTGCTGGATTTTGTGTGTATGGTCCAACCACAATGATGATCTTAACCACTGGTCAAGGTGTGAATGGTTTTACTCTCGACCGAGATGTCGGTGAATTTATCCTGACACATCCTCAGATGACAGTTCCAGAAGATACTGCTGAATTTGCCATTAATATGTCGAATCAACGCTTTTGGGAAGAACCAATGCAGCGTTATGTAGAAGAATGTATCCAAGGTGTTGATGGTGCTCGTGAGAAAAACTTCAATATGCGTTGGGTAGCCTCAATGGTGGCCGAAGTTTATCGAGTGCTGACTCGAGGTGGTATATTTATGTACCCTATTGATAGCAAGCCATCGACGAATGGCGGCAAGTTACGTTTAATGTATGAAGCTAGCCCAATGAGCTTTATTGTTGAGCAAGCGGGTGGGGTTAGCTCAACAGGCTATGAGCGAATCATGGACATTAAAGCAAATGATGTGCATCAACGTGTGCCGGTGATCTTGGGATCTAAAAATGAAGTTGAACGTGTGATTTCATACCATAAAAAATAATAATGGCGTAAGCCATACCCACGATAAAGTGTGTATGTTTAATAAATAGTTTAGTGGGTACAACACCAGTGCAACATAGCTCAACACATTACGATGTCATTATTATCGGTGCCGGTGCATCAGGTTTGCTTTGTGCATTTACGGCAGCCCAACGTGGACGACGTGTTCTTGTTGTAGAAAAAGCCAATAAAGTGGGCAAAAAAATACTGATGTCAGGTGGGGGTAAATGTAATTTTACCAATCACTTTGTTGAAGCAGATAATTTCATTTCAGATAATTCACATTTTTGTAAGGCAGCTTTAAAACGTTATAGTCAGTGGGACTTTATTGCACTGGTTGAACGCCATGGCATTGAAGTAGAAGAGCGTAAACATAGCCAACAGTTTTGTAAAAACTCAGCAAAAGAAATTTTGGCTATGCTATTGGATGAGTGTGACCAAGCTGGCGTAGAAATTAAAACTCACTGTGAGATTAATGCAATCAAAGCACTAGATTTGAAAGGCCACTCTGATAAACACCAGCATGAAGATTCCCGTAGTCAGTATCAAGTTGATGTGACTCAAGATCATTCAAAACACACATTAGAGTGCCAGTCTCTAGTGGTTGCAACAGGCGCTTTGTCCATTCCCTCTCTAGGTGGAAGTGGTATTGGTTACGATATTGCTGAACAGTTTGGTTTGGCGTTGACTGAACGCCGAGCTGGCTTAGTGCCGTTTATGTTTAGTGACAGTGTTAAATTGATATGTGAACGCCTATCGGGTTTGGCGCTAGAGGTCGAGGTTGAATGTAATGGGCGAACATTTACTGAAAATTTACTATTCACTCATCGCGGTATCAGTGGGCCAGTCATATTACAAATATCGAACTATTGGCAGCCGGGAGATGAAGTTAGACTTAATTTATTACCTTATATGAATGCAGCAGAATGGATGCTGAAAGCTAAACAACAAGATGGCAAGAGCTTGTTACGAACGCTGTTGAGTAAAAAAATGGCCAAAGCCTTGGTTGCTGAACTACAAACATTGTGGTGGTCAGATTTAGCCGAAAAACCTTTGGCTGAGTTTGCTGATAAGCAGTTAATAACCATTGGCAACAATATTAATAATTGGTTGTTGAAACCATCGGCAACAGAAGGTTACCGTACTGCTGAGGTGACATTGGGTGGTGTTGATACCGATGGTGTTAGCTCAAAAACAATGGAAGCTAAACAACAAGTAGGCCTCTATTTTGTTGGCGAAGTATTGGATGTGACCGGACATTTGGGCGGTTATAATTTTCAGTGGGCTTGGTCGTCTGGATATAGTGCCGGCTTGGTTGTTTAAGCTTAACTCCGAGTTGTAAACTATTTCAGTGGTATAATTCACGTCATTCAACTCTTTCATCTCACCATAAGGCTACATTCAGCCGCTGAGATCATTACCAATAATTGAGACTATTTATGTCATTTGCTTCACTGGGTCTTTCTGATCCGCTTCTTCGTGCTGTTAAAGAAAAAGGTTATACCGAACCATCACCGATTCAACTTGAGGCTATTCCAGCCGTTTTAACAGGTAATGATGTGATGGCTGCAGCGCAGACCGGAACCGGTAAAACTGCAAGTTTTACTCTGCCATTATTACAGCGTCTTGATAATGGTACTCGAGTGCGACCTAACCATATCCGTACTTTAGTATTAACACCAACACGTGAGCTAGCTGCACAGGTTCACGATAGTGTGGTTTTATATGGGCAACATTTGTCATTACGATCAGCTGTTGTATTTGGTGGGGTGAAGATTAACCCTCAGATGATGAAATTACGTCGTGGTGTTGATGTGTTGGTGGCAACACCAGGTCGCTTAATGGACCTTTACAATCAAAATGCTGTGAAGTTTTCCGATGTCGAAATATTAGTATTAGATGAAGCTGATCGTATGTTAGATATGGGTTTTATTAAAGATATTAGAAAGATCATGTCTTTGATGCCTAAAACGCGTCAAAACCTATTATTTTCAGCAACTTTTTCTGGTGAAATTCGCACCTTAGCGAATAGTATTTTGAAGAATCCTGTACAAGTTGAAATTAGCCCTCAAACAACAACTGCTGAAGGTGTGAAGCAATCCATGTTTGAAGTGGATAAGACTAAAAAAACAGAGCTTCTAATTCATTTAGTGGGCACCAATAATTGGAATCAAGTTTTAGTCTTTATGCGAACTAAACATGGCTGTAATCGTCTAGTTAAAAAGCTCGAACAGTTTGGTATTTCCTCTGCGGCGATTCATGGCAATAAAAGCCAAGGGGCTCGAACACGCGCTTTAGCTGATTTTAAACAGAATAAAATTCGAGTCTTAGTGGCAACAGATATTGCTGCTCGAGGGATTGATATTAGTGATTTACCTCATGTGATTAATTTCGAGTTACCGAATGTGCCAGAGGATTATGTGCACCGTATTGGTCGAACAGGTCGAGCTGGTGCAGACGGAGAGGCTATTTCCTTAGTAAGTGCTGATGAAGTTGAGTTTTTATCTGATATTGAAAATCTGATTCGTCAAACTTTGGTGCGAGATATTGAAGTAGGTTTTGTGCCGGTACACCCGGTGCCAGTCACAAAGCTGGGCGAACGTAAAAAAGGCAGTAAGCCTAAAAAAGCTAGAAGACCAAGCAAAGATAATAATCAGCGAAAAGAACCAAGCTCAAACCGGAATCGACGCTCTGGTTCAAGTAAACCTTCTTCAGCAAGGCCTGCTGCAGCACATGCTGGCCAACGTAGAAGTCGTAAACCAGTGACAAAATAAAAACTAAGTTTAAGTTTTATAAACTAAAAGTTAATGAACTTTACTCCTTATATTTCTCTGTTTGAGTTAGACTTAAGGTTCTAAAATTTTAGCTAAGTATAGGTTGTAATAACAATGCGTCTACTTTTATTAATGATGTTTTTAAATGTCAGTATTGTTCATGCTAATTGTATTGATGATCATGCTAGTAATGAACAAAACTATGATAACTGCAAAACTGCTGCCCAGCAGGGTAATGCCTATGCTCAATATGCTTTGGCAACTATATACAGCTCTGGCCAAGGTATTGAGCAAGATGCACAGCAAGCGGTCGAATGGTATAAAAAATCTGCACAACAAAATAACGATTTAGCACAATATAGCCTTGCTGTTATGTATGAGTTTGGTTTAGGTGGCCTAGAATTAAACCATGATATTGCCAAAGAATTGTATAAACGAGCTGCCGACAATGGTAATTACTTTGCACTCAATAAGCTTGATATGTTGGCTATCGGTCAAAGTTAACTTTGATACAGTATCCAGCACCAAGTCAGCAGTATAATTACTAGCAAGAGCAGTAAGTGGAATCTTGTGCAGTAGAACGGTTCCTGGATTGGTTATTTAGAGTAGAAAAAATACAATAAGCTGATCAATTAACGTAGGGATAGTTAAATATAGAGAGTGAAGTGATGTCGTTAAAAATTTGGGTTGATGCTGATGCTTGTCCTGTAGTGATTAAGGATATTTTATTTAAAGCATCTGAGCGTACTAAGGTGGAAATGACCTTAGTGGCCAACCATTCAATGCGGATCCCACCTTCGCGTTATATTACTTTTCTGCAAGTCACCCAAGGTTTTGATGTGGCTGATAATGAGATTGTGCAGCGACTAGCTGTTGGTGATCTTGTTATTACTGGTGATATTCCACTTGCAGCTGAAGTCATAGAAAAAGGCGGTCATGCCTTAAACCCACGTGGCGAAATGTACACTATAGATAATATTAAGCAGCGTCTTGCTATGCGAGATCTTATGGATTCATTGCGTTCTAGTGGTGTTGATACCGGCGGACCATCAGCAATGAATCAAACGGATAGGCAGAAATTTGCAAACAGTTTAGATGGATTTCTGACAAAACATTTAATAAACCGTTAGGCAAGTTTGTAAAAAATTCTTGATGTTTCTCATCGATACAGATATTAATAAAGCGCTATAATCATTCTATAAAAATGGATGTATCCTTGATAGGGTTTTTCACCGCTTTACTTAAATTAACTCTGGTAATGAAATGAAATATTTCTGGTGGTTGTTTCTTTCGATGCTGTTGGTATTTTCATCCGCTTGGGCTGAAGTTGACTTTACGGATGATGAAAAGGCTTGGTTAGAGAGTCATCCAGTTCTTCGTATTGGGTTTAATCGTAATTGGGCACCGATAGGATTTTTGGATGAAAACGGTGATTTCCAAGGTGTTTCATCAGACTATACTCAACTACTGGGCTCATTATTGGGCGTAAAGTTTGAGTTTGTAAAAGACCTACCATCGCAGCAGGCTATGGCGCTTTTTAAGCGTGGCGGTCTCGACCTGTTTACTTCTTTAAGGCCCACACCTGAGCGAGAAGCCACATTTGATTTTAGTGATGTTTATACCTCGTTCCCAGTCGCTATTTTTGCTGGTCCAGAGGCAGCTTATATTGGCAGTATAGAACAACTTCAGGGCAGTAAAGTAGCCGTAGTAGAGGGCTATTCTGTGCAGGCCTTTATGACTGATGACCATCCTAATGTTGAGCTTGTAGCCACTAAAAACATCACTGAGGCGCTAGAGAAACTTTCTCGGGGAGAAGTAGATGCCTATGTTGGTAATTTATTAGCAACCAATTATTACATAGGCCAGCTGGATTATTCTCACATCAAAGCGGTGGGGTATACAGACTATCGGTATGAGCAAAGAATGGCTGTTCGTAAGGATTGGCCGATATTAGTCTCGATTATTAATAAGGCGTTGGCAACGATTTCTGAAGCTGAGCAGACGAGCATTCATGCTCGCTGGGCAGGTGTCCGACATGAACAAGGCATTGACTATGTGCTGTTGGGGAAAGTGGCGTCCATATCGCTTATCATTATTCTGTTATTTCTATATTGGAGTCAACGACTTGCACACCTAAATAAGCAGTTAGAGAGAGCAAGAGAGCAAGAGAGGTTAACTTTATTACATGCTCAAAGGGTGCAAGGGGAATTGGAGAGTGTAAATAAAGTAGATAAACTCCAATCTATGTTTATTGCATCGATGTCTCATGAGCTACGTACGCCTCTGAATTCAATTATAGGTTTCAGTGGTTTATTGTTGCAGGGGGTATTAGGCGACCTCAATGAGCAACAGAAGGATAGTCTCGCGCGCATACATCGTTCGGGTAATCATTTGTTAGATTTGATTACCGATGTGATCGATATTTCAAAGATAGAGGCGGGCCGTATTGAGGTTTTTACTGAGCTATTTTCATTAGAAGAGTTGGTTGCCGAGGCTATAGAAGATGTTCGTTTGCAAGCGGGTAAAAAGGGTTTGGCGCTAGAAGTACAAGCCGATGATTGGCCAAGCATGAACACTGATCGCAAGCGAGTACTACAGTGTTTACTCAACTATTTGAGCAATGCGGTTAAGTTCACCGAGGAAGGAAAAATCATCCTGTCAGTTACGGTTAAGGGTGATAAAGTAGACATCAGTGTCAGCGATACTGGAATTGGTATTGCAGGGGATGAGATGCCCAGACTTTTTGAAGCTTTTGAACATTTAGAAAGTCATTTGCGAGTTAAAGCAGGCGGGTCAGGTTTGGGTTTATACTTAACTAAGAAGGTTGTTGAAGACTTGTTAGAAGGTACGCTATCAATTGAAAGTCAGTTAGACAAAGGTAGTACTTTTGGATTCACTATTCCAATGACGCTAAGAGATTAAAGAGATTAGTCGGTATTGTTGGGCGGGGCTAGGGCTAGGAGAAAGCTAATGAAACAGATCATGACCATTTTAATTACCTTATTTCTTTTCTTGCCGCTACAAAGTTTTGCAGAAAAGAAAGATTCATATCATTTTGTACTGGTGCCGAAGGTTGTTCATCCTTGGTTTGAGTTGGTTCAGGAGGGTGCGGATCAAGCAGCTAAAATGCTTCAGGAGTGGACGGGATCAGAGTTTACAGTGGAATATCTAGCACCACAGAAAGCAGATGTATTAGAACAAAACAAATTGTTGAAGCAGGCCATTGATGCGGGCGTGGATGGGATTATGCTTGACCTTCTGGATACCCAAGAAAACAGGCCTTTGCTTGAGTTAGCACATGATGCTGGCATAAAGGTTGTTGTGTTTGACTCAATTCCGCCAGCCGGAATGGCGCTAACTAGCATAGGCAATGACTTTTGTGAACAGGCACGATTAGCCTCTCATCGTTTGGCGCAAATTATCGGTGGAGAAGGAGCTGTTGCTATTATGAGAGGGGTACCGACCGCACCTAACCACATGATGCGAGCTCGGTGTCACGAAGAGACATTAAAGCTATACCCCAATATCCAAATTGTGGCTCAAGGCACAGATCATGATGACATCAGTATTGCTCAAGAAGAAGCAGAGAGAATTATGAAGTTGTATCCTGATTTAAAAGGGTGGGTTTCTTGTGATGCTGCAGGCCCTATTGGTATTGGACTGGCAGTTAAAGATGCCAATAAGGTCGGTGAAATAGTATCAGTGGGTACCGATGATTTGCCACAAATGATTGAGCTTATTAAGAGTGGTGTTGTTGATTCTAGCACTTCAACTAAACCAAGAATGCAAGGTTATTGGTCTGTCATTTCTTTATGGCAGGCAACGCTGGGTGTGAATATGCCAAAACATATCGATACGGGAATTGGGATCATTACCAGGCGAATGGCGGAAGATTATGAGGGCTTTTAAATGATCGCTATAACATTTTTTCGCTGGCCTCTATGCTAGGTAAGGAGAAAAATAAAAGATGAGATTAACGATAATACAGAAGTTGCTACTCACTTTTTTCTGTCTGTTATTGCTTAGCTTGTTTGTCGTTTCTTGGGTTTATTTTGGCGTCTATAGTGAACAGATGAAGCGACAGGCTGAAAAAAGCCAGCAAACGGCTTTTTCGTTAATTTTTGATAGCGTGCAAGATACAATCGCTGATTCAACGCCAGATATCAATGCTTTTATTCAAGGACCACTTGCTGCAAATCTTAATCTGATTAATGAAGATCAGGACCGTTATGATTTTAATAAGATTGATGAGCAACGTTTGTATAGAGAGTTACCCGGAATATACACTCGTTATAGAAACTTGGTTTCGACAGTAAATGAATTTGCTCTAGCTAATGAGATCAATAAATTCGTTGTATACGATAAGGATCATATAGCAAGAGTGATCTATCTTCAGGATAGTGAAAATACAGTTCTAGGCATTTATTTGGGAACAGGGCTGAATGCTCGATTTATCCCATATACGACTCAACAGCTTAGTGACTTAGGCAGTCAGTTGATTCAGTTTCTCTCGCATGAAGAGCTTTGGTCAATGCTTAAGCCAAGATTACCTGATGGTCTTAATGACGACGGAGCTCATGAACTACCAAGTCAAACAACCGTTCAAATGGGTAGTTCGGGTGATACTACCGCCATTCAATACCTCATTCCGATCAAGCAAGATAATAGCGTAGAAGCATTGAGTGAGATTGATATTGGAATAAAGCCGAGTGATGTGGCTCGTTTTGCAAATTATAGTCATACTGATATTAATATTTTTACGGGTGATCGATTAAGTGTCGGGACGCTGCCAAAATATGCTTTGTTCGACTTAAATGATTTACCCATCATTTCACAGCTTGATTTTGCTGATTTTCATTTGCCTGAAATTTTTTACTCGACTGTTTTCATTGCCGGCAAGGCTTTTTCTCAGGCTAGAATGGCTGTTGGAAGTGAAGATGATTTTCTGGTTCTTACAGCCAATTTCCCCCTAGATATTATGAGTAAAGAGCGGGAGTCCCTGCTAATCACGATCGGTATTACGATATTGGTAATTGGTCTATTGAGCTTCCTCGCCAGTGGTTTCATTAGTGCACGGGTTAATATTTTTGTGCAACAGCTTTTGAATTATCTTCGTCAGCTTGCTCAAGGGGGAGTGCCAGAGAAAATGGCCGGTCCTTTTAAGGGAGAAGTAGGTGCGATAAAAAATAACTTTAATGCTTTGATCACAAATTATGGTGAGACGGTAGAGGTTGCGAGGAAAATTTCTGAGGGTGATCTAGAGGTGAAAATACAGGAGCGATCATCTCAGGACCAACTTAGTCGATCATTGAATATTATGACCACAAACCTGAAGAGGGCGCAGGAGACCTTAGAGCAACGAGTTATTGAAAGGACAGCACAGTTAGCTGAGAGTGATGAGCGCTACCAATTAGCAGAAAAGGCTGCCCATATTGGCAGCTGGGATTGGAATATATCTACTGGTGCACTACATTGGTCGGAGAAAATTTACACATTATTTGGCCTGAATTCGGATTCATTTCATGTCACTTATGCTGCTTTCATTGCTGCTATACATCCTGATGACCGTCAATTTGTTATTGATGCCATTAATTTGACCGTAGAACAGGGAAGAGAATACTGGGTTGAACATCGTGTTGTATGGCCCAATGGGCAGGTTGTTTGGGTTTCTGAGAAGGGCGCTGTTTTTTATGACGAAGATGACCAGCCATGTCGAATGTTAGGAGTGATTCAGGATATTACTCAGCGAAAACAGACTGAAATGGATTTACAGCAGGCTCATGATGAATTAGAAGAGAAAGTCATGACTCGCACTGCTGATTTGGAAGCCGCTAATCTGAGATTACAGGAATTGGATAAGCTTAAATCAATGTTTATTGCCTCCATGTCACATGAGTTGCGAACCCCTTTAAACTCAATCATTGGTTTCAGTGGTCTATTATTACAGGGCTTATCAGGTGATTTGAATGATGAGCAGAAAGGCAGCTTGGAGCGAGTTTATCGTTCTGGGAATCATTTATTAGGTCTAATTTCAGACGTAATTGATATTTCCAAGATTGAAGCTGGGCGTATCGACTTTCATTATGAATCATTTCCGCTTGAGGATGTGGTTGTTGAATCTATTGAAACTATTCGTCCGCAGGCTGATGCGAAAGGCTTGGAACTGACCATTGATGCAGAACTCTGGCCACAGGTATATACTGATCGCAAGCGATTACTACAGTGTTTACTTAATTATTTGAGTAATGCGGTTAAGTTTTCCGAGCAGGGAAAAGTGACCTTGTCCGTGACTGAAGCTAATAATAGACTTTCTATAGAGGTAAGGGATACTGGCATTGGGATTGCCGAGGAAGACATGTCAAAACTGTTTGAAGCCTTTGAGCGATTAGAGACACACCTACGGATTAAGGCCGGGGGAACGGGACTAGGTCTTTATTTAACCAAAAAAATCACTGAAGATATCCTGCAAGGAAGTGTCACAGTAGTGAGTCAGCTTGATAAAGGTAGTACTTTTGGTTTAATAATTCCTATCAATGTAGAAGATGCTGTTCAGGAGGATGAGCATGACAACGAATAATAAGCAGACCGTATTGGTTATCGAAGATAATGAAGATAATATGGTGCTGATCACCATGTTATTGAAAAAATCTGGTTATGAGACGCTATGGGCTGAAAATGGTTTGACAGGTGTTGAGATGGCTAAAGATGCCGCACCAAGTTTTGTGCTGTTAGATATACAGCTACCGGATATTGATGGCACGGAGGTGCTTAAAAGGATCCGCGCTCTGGATTCCGATGCTGCCAATGTAAAGGTCATTGCCATGACTTCCTATGCGATGACTGGCGATAGGGAAAAACTATTGGCTGCTGGCTGTGATGGTTATATTGAGAAACCAATTAATCCAATGCTGGTGATTAAGCAGATTCAAGCTATTGTCGACAAAGACTGAATCTAGATGAAAGCGCTTATTGTAGAAGATACCGAAGATTCTCGCATTGTACTGGAGATGACTCTGGCAGCAGAAGGTTATGAGGTGCTAAGTGCCACCAATGGCCTCGAGGCATTGGTGTTGGCAAAAAATAGTTCTCCTGACTTGGTTATTTCAGATATTTTAATGCCAGAGATGGACGGTTTTGAATTTTGTCGCCAGTTCAAGGCGATTCCCGAATTAAAGAATATTCCATTTGTTTTTTACACCGCGACTTATACCGAACATCATGATGAAGAATTGGCGATGGCTTTAGGGGCTGATCGTTTTGTTGTTAAGCCACTGACTCCTAAGGCACTTATTGCTGTTATTCAGGAAGTGATGGCTGCGTATCAGAATAAAGAACAATCGATCTTAAAACGGAAGCAAGCTAAAGACGATCGAAACATTGAAGAAATGTACTCGCATTCAGTAGCTAGAAAGCTCGATAAAAAGCTCAAAGAGCTGGAAGCAGAGAAACTCAAACTGCAGCAACTTAACGTGGAGCTAGAGGATCGAGTTCAACAACGTACGGAAGAATTAGAGCAAGCCAAAAATAATGCTGAAGTGGCAAATCGAGCCAAAAGCGCCTTTTTAGCCAATATGAGTCATGAATTACGGACCCCATTAAACGCTATTCTTGGTTTTTCACAGTTGATGGGTAATGATTCTGCCGTGACAGCATCTCAAGTTGAGAGCCTTGAGATTATCATCCGCTCTGGAGGACATTTACTGCAATTAATCAATGATGTGTTAGATATATCCAAGATTGAGGCTGGGCACGTTCAGTTGAATCTAGAAGATTTTGATATTGAACACACGGTGCATGACGTTATTGATATGATGCGCCTTCGTGCGAAAGAGAAAGGGCTGGAGATCACTTTAGATCTAAGTGCTTCCTTTCCTAGCTGTGTCTATGGCGATGCAGCTAAAGTTCGCCAAATATTACTCAACTTAATTAGTAATGCTGTGAAATTCACCGAGATAGGCGGTGTATCAGTGCGCCTCGACTGTGATCACGGGCAATCTGGCATATTGATGTTAAGAGGTGAGATAAAAGATACTGGCCCGGGTATTAAAGCCGAGGACATTGAGCGTGTTTTTTTACCATTTGAGCAAGTGGTAGGTGCGGCGACAGAAAAAGGTACAGGCTTAGGTCTTGCCCTTACTCGGCAGTTTGTAGAGATGATGGAAGGTGAGATTACGGTACAAAGTGCACCAGAACAAGGTTCTACCTTTTTCTTTACGATACAGGTTCAGGCTGGGAAAGCAGGCTCGATGACCAAGCCTGCTATTGATGCTCACCGGAAGGTGGTCGGCCTTGCTACCGAGCAGCAGGAGTGGCGGATATTGATTGCCGAAGATCATCAGGATAATCAATTATTGTTGCAACGAATTTTGGAGCCAATTGGGTTTAAGGTTCAGGTTGCAAATAATGGTGAAGAGGCAATCAGTTTATTTAAATCATGGCATCCGCACTTTATTTGGATGGATAGATCCATGCCAATAATAGATGGTCTTGAAGCTACCCATAAAATCCGCGACTTACCGACAGGAAAGGATGTGAAGATTATTGCTCTGACAGCCAGTGTGTTTAAGGGTGAAATGAATGATGTGATTGCTTCTGGTGCTGATGATTATGTTCGCAAGCCTTACTCAGAAGACGAAATATTTAATGCTATGGCGAGACAGCTAGGTGTGCAATATCAGTATGAAGAAAAAGAAGCAGAGAAAAGCGCTTATCCTGATGAGGGAATGAACTTGAGAGTGATAAAGAAAATGCTGACTGAGTTACCAGAGTCATTGTTTTCCGATCTTAGAAGCGCAGTATTATTGTTGGATGTGGAGCTCACTCGAGAAGCGATTAAGCATATTGAAGAAACGAAGTCGGAGCTGGCAGAACAATTAACTCATAGACTTAATGATTATGATTTCTCTACTTTGCAGAAGCTGACCAAGGCAAAGCCTGATAGTTGATCTGCTGGGGGGGGGGACTTAAATTACTTGCTAGGAATCAGACTAGTTAATTTGTTAGTTGAATAGATTTAGAGCAATAAAAAAAGGCGTTACCGATAATCGGTAACGCCTTTTTTGTTTTAGCTGAAAACGTTTATTTAACGTTTGTTGTAAACTCTGGATATGCTTCCATACCACATTCACTTAAATCAACACCTTCGTACTCTTCTTCTTCAGAGACGCGGATGCCCAT
>ENA-OSET01003667-OSET01003667.1-sediment-metagenome-genome-assembly--contig:-NODE-3667-length-13950-cov-3.437252_pt1 | contig 13950 bp, 9 predicted proteins | sample MGYA00237882_ERZ534229 | MGnify/ENA primary metagenome ERZ534229 (study PRJEB26408, sample SAMN06266212) | sediment metagenome | isolation source: Hudson Canyon methane seep mesocosm | place: USA:Hudson...
AAGCTCAATACCTTCCTGTAGCAGCCCTCGTGTCTGTCCCTGTGCTGAAAAGGGACGTTCAACACCTTCCTGTAGCAGCCCTCGTGTCTGCCCCTGTGCTGAAAAGGGGAGTTCAACACCTTCCTGCAGCTGCCCTTGTGTCTGTACCTGTGCTGAAAAAGAAGCTGCAAAAGGCTCTGTTACCTCCCCTGAGACACTGCTATTCGCTAATAAACCCTCAGACCCTGTTCCTGACACAGCAGGTGATACCGCATTCAAAACACTGACACTCATGTCCTTTTCCTCTCATTTACCGATGACTCACATATTATCAAGCATTATTTATGCCACTCCTAAAGACACCTTGAGAAGCATGCTCATCCATTTCTAACTGTTCTTTCTTCTCAACGTCTTTTTGCTCATTAACGTGCGCTTTTTTCTGCATTTTTTGCATATTTTTCGTATATAAATGCGCCTCTTCCCAGTTTTTTCTTAACACCTCTAACTCGTCGTTTATTGCTTTTAATGCGGCTTCTTCACCCGCAATCGCAGTATCTATTTTCTCAATAAAAGATCTAAACTCCATAAGCTGCATAACTGAGATACCACTTTTTGTCAGCTGCTCATTTTTTTAAAGAACGTACGGAAACAGTTCCAAAAATTCTTATTCTAGACAACCACGATGATTTTGGAGGCCATGCCAAACGCAACGAATTTGTTGTGAATGACCGGACGATGCTTGCCTATGGGGGCAGTCAATCTGTGGAGTCACCCAGCTATTATGAGGAAGTTTCAAAAAAACTATTGTTCGATCTTGGTATAGATTTTAATAAATTTTATAAGGCATATGATTTTGATTACTTTAAGAATAGAAGGCTTGATACAGGCTTTTATTTTAACAAAGCAACCTATAGTGTCAGCCAGATCGTAAAAAATGTACCTACTTTTAGATACGACCTTACTTATAAAGAATCTATAAAACCTGATAATATTCAAAGAGTTGCATCTCAGTTGCCAATATCAGATCAATCCAAAGAAGAATTTATCCGGCTATTTTTGGATCAGACAGATTTTTTCCCCGACTTAAGTCTTGAGGAGAAATATTATTTGTTAGATAACATCAGTTACGAAGATTATTTAAGACAATATCACAAGGTTGGTGAGGAGGTGATTGGTATTTTTCATAGTTTGCTATGGGGCCTGTGGGGCGTGGGCAATGATGCTATTCCTGCTATTGGTTGCTGGGGAGACGGATTACCTGGTTTTGCTGGACTAGGCTTCACGGATGACGAAGAGCCAAGTGATGAAATAAATGACCAAGAAAATCTTATGTATGATGTTGACACTGTAGATGAGAGCATTCGTGATTACGTGAGCAAGAATGTTTTATCTGATGAGCCGTATATTTTCCACTTTCCTGACGGCAACGCAACGATTGCAAGATTACTAGTGCGACAACTTATCCCCAACTCAATACCCGGAAATAATATGGAAGATATTGTTACTGCTAAAGCGGATTATTCCATGTTAGATGTGCCGGGACAAGACACCAATATCCGTTTAAACAGCACGGTGGTATCTGCCACTAACACCAAAGATGGGGTCGAAATAGTTTATGCAAATCAAGGTGCACTGTATAAAGTTCATGCCAAGCAATGCATTCTTGCTTGCAACAATGGCATCATTCCAGATCTTTGCCCTCAACTGCCAGAGAAACAAAAAGAGGCCCTTAAATACAATGTAAAAGTACCCCTGGTTTGGGTGCAAGTGGCGATGAAGAATTGGCACATGATAGCGAAAAAGAAGGTCCATACGCTACAGTGCCCTAATAGTTTTTATAATAGCTTCTATGTTGATTATCCGGTGAGCCTGGGCGATTATCAGTTCCCTCAAACACTTGAAGATCCAGTGGTGTTCATGATGCAACATGTGCCCACGCGACCAAACCAAGGGTACACCAATAGAGAACAATATAAACTTGGACGATACGACATACTAAAGATGACCTATCAAGATTATGAAGATAAATTATTTGACCAATTAAAAGGAATGTTTGGTGAAGATTTTGATGAAAACGACGTTGCAGCGATTACTGTTAACCGATGGGCGCATGGCTATTCCTATGAGTACAACAATTTATTTGATGCTGAATACTTTGGAGGTGAGATGCCAGACAATCAGAATGATGAACGTTACCCACACGTGATTGGCAGAAAACCATTTGGTAATATAGCCATTGCCAACTGTGATGCATTGGGAGTTGCTTATGTTGATGCCGCGATCAGCCAAGCCGATAGAGCCGTCAATGAACTATTAAAAAAGGGGTAGTAGGTTAATCCTTAGCTAAGTTCTTATCAAAGAACTCACCCATTTTTTGATAGAGTTCAATCCTATTTTCTTCTAAGACAAAACCATGTCCTTCTTCTTTCTTAATCATGACTTCATATGGAATATTTTTTGCATCTAGGTCATCCATTAATGACTCTGCTTGTTCAATTCTGACATTATAATCCTTTCGGCCATGAACAATTAATAATGGTGCTGTAATCTTATCAATATGGAAATGAGGGGAAGTTTTTCTTAGTTGCTCTTTATCATTTTTTACATCTATTACATGATTTCTAAACCATCGTCCCATCTGATTATCCCATCGACCATCCTGTCTATAGAGCATTTCTAAATCCCAAACACCCACATAATTTACTGCACATCGATACAGCTCAGGGGTTAATGTGATTCCTGCCATAGTGGCATAACCACCATAACTGGCGCCGTATATGCACACATGTTCCTCATCAGCAATACCTTGATCTATAGCCCATTGGACTCCATCGCTTATATCATCTTGCATTTCTAGGCCCCATCGTTTGTATCCAATGCGCTCGTATCGTTTTCCATAACCGCCAGAACCTCTGAAATTAATTTGCATTACCGCATACCCTTGATTTGCAAAATATTGTGTTTCTGAGTTGAATCTCCATCGATCATGAACACCAAATGGTCCACCGTGTGGATTAATAATCAGTGGAAGACTTTTACCATCACCGTCCAAAGGAACTGTTAAGAAACCATATATAGTTTCTCCGTCTCTGGCTTCAAAACTAATCGGTGTCATTGGCGACATTGTCTTTGGATCAATCCAAGGTTTGGAAGAGCCTAGATAGGTGACAGTATTTTTTATCGTATCGTATAAATAATAATCACCTGGGATGGTGTCGCTATTAATACTGAGGATCATTTTTTCTGCGTATTCACTCATGGAGACAATGCCCACATAATCAACATCAAACGCTGCTTTTAGACCCTCAATAATATCTCTCCACTTCTCATTGAGGTAATGTCTTTGTGGTTTAGTGTTTATATCATTGTAGAGAACTGTAATCGCTTCCCCAGTAGGCGTGAAACCAATATTAGTAACATCAGTTCCCTCATTCTCAAATAGGTCTTCTATGGTGCCCGTTTCAGGGTCAAATATGCCGAGTGAGTAAGTGTCCTGTCCAAGATTAGTAGTAACATACATTTTGCTATTATCTTCGGTAAAACCAGTAACACCCCAACCATTTTGTAAGCCTTCAAAACGGTCAATTTCTTGCCATTCAGAATCGTCATCATCTCGATACATAATTTGTGTTTCGTAATTAAGGGAATTTTCATCCTGCATTGCTGCTAATCTTATAACCCCATCATTATCTGCTGCCCAACCGACCACTGGACCTGGAGGTGCTATTAGACGCTTAAATTTACCGGTATAAATATTCATTCGATAAACATCGAATTGGTATCTTTTCCGATCATTACGCGTGACCAAGATATGTTCAGGGTCAAAAGGCAATAAACTGAGAGGTATGGTTTGAATCACTTTTGTATTTGTTACGGCATCACTAGGTTTAACCAATTGCTTTGCCTGGGTACTGTCTTTGTTGACAGCATAGATTCCAATCGAATCAATTGCACCAGTGACACCATTGAGCTGATCTCCACCTGTTTGAAACATGATTCTATCGTTATTCACCCACGTAAATCCTGCAACATTCTGACTTTTTAATTGGGTGACCCTGATTCTTTCACATTTGGCAATAATCCCATTCTGACAATCTGGATTAGGATCACTTAATTTAAAGACAACAATGTTTCTTCTGCTGACATCACAAAAATCCACGGTCCCAGATCTGCTTTTTCTTTTTGTTGTCTTGTTCTTGCACCGAGACACTGTTTCCCTATTAACATTGAGTGGAGTTAATGCGGCTAAATATTGTCCATCAGGAGATAATGCGGGCTGTGACATAGCCGAGTCTTTAAAGAAATGCTCCACAGGGTACTTGTCAACTGCAAACGAAGCAGGGCTTAAAACAAGCATCAATATGGCTATTATGTGTCTCATAGATCTGTATCCTTTTGAATCTCTAGGATAAGAACTTTATCTAAAAAAACACTAAAGATCTAGTTAAGAGAAATAAAATTCTATAGTATTTGCAGATGGTTTATTTCAAAGTCATTTTATTTTTTTCTCTTATTTTTAGTCACATCCACTCTTATGCGAATGAGACGGATTCAGCTTGCCTTACTTTAATATCAAATAATCAATGCATTGAGGCACTTGAGGTTTGTAGAGTGGATGCAGAACAAGGCGACCCAAAAGCACAGACTGCTTTAGGCATGCTACTCTCAGGCATTACTCATGGGGATTTCAGAAAAAACTATAAACAATCCTTCTACTGGGTTAATCAAGCAGCAGAACAAGATTACGGTAAGGCTGAATTGGCAATCGCTGAGATGTATATGAACGGGGTAGTGATTCCGATGAATGCTAAAAAAGCCAAAGTTTGGTATGAGAAGGCAGCCGCAGAAGACAACCTTGACGGAGTTAATGGTTTAGCAAGACTGTACCGATATGGCACGGGTGTTCGAAAAGATTATGAAAAAGCATTTCAATACTATCAGCAAGCAGCATTAGAGGGTCACACAAGATCACAAATCGGTGTAGGGTTATCCTACCGCGATGCTAAAGGGGTAAAGAAGAATATGGTCAAAGCCTATGCTTGGATATTGATAGCCGCTGAAAAGATAGACAAGCAAAGATTACAAGCCATTACAGAACGCTACAAAGATGAACGAGAGAACCTTGATCAGACCATACCTCAATGCAAACATCTATCACGATTGGAGCAAGTGGGTGAAATCATGGCCACTGGTTATGCTCAAAAGATATTACTTGATTTGAAACAGAGAATGAACATCAAGCAAATCAATAAGGCAAAAAAGTTAGCTCTTGAGATAAAAAAAGAGCGGGCTTTCACCCGCTCTGTTTTTTGATTCAGCTAAATAATTGATTAAAGGCTTTGATTGTATCTGATGTAGGCCATTCTACCTCTTACATCATAAAGAGTATTATCAAAAGGATACCAACCGTATACATCACCATTAACCTCAGGATCTTCATCCAATAGGTTAGAGGCACCAACTACGATCGAAGCATCCCAAGGGAGCTGATAGGATACCTGTAGACCTAATTCAATGTGACTACCTATTCTATAATTTGTTGAACCAATATCTTCATTTTGGCCATCTATATAGTAACCTGTGAGTGCTGCACCCCAGTCGCCTTTGCCCCAATAGATATGAGGATTCAATCTCAAACTAGGTAACCCTAATTCTCCTTGATACTCATCTTCAGCACTTTCTGGATAAGCTTTTACAATGTATTTAGTGTATTTTGCTGCTTCTAAACCAAAGTCGAATCGACCAAACTTTTCTGTGTCTAAGACATAGGAAACATTGAAATCAAGACCCTCTGACTCAACTCCTGCAAAGTTATTGACTTGCAGTGAGATATAATCAACCTCACCTGGAGGACATCCTGGACGACCACCGGCTGGACAACGAGTAACATAATTGGTTTCCCCAGCGTATTCTGCATTAAATTCACGTTGGATACTTGAGGTTGAAATCAGATCTGTAAAATCGGTGTGCCAAAAACCTAACTGTATTGTTAATGAAGGCAGTGGTGCGAGAACAATACCGTAGGTCCAGTGATCAGATAACTCAGGCATCAAATCAGGGTTACCCCCGTAAAGCGTTCTATACTGTTCTGAGCCACAACCACTACCAGTAGTTTCACACCTTGTCACATCAATACCAGACGGATAGCTTTCTGAGCGCTCGCCATACAATTGGGTCATCGCAGCTACACGGAAACCCTCACCATAAGTACCTCTGAGCATAATCCAATCAACAGGTCGGTAAGCAAATGTGATTTGCGGTGAGAAATTATTACCGATACCTTTACTGCTGTAGCTGTCGTTACGACCTGCTAAGCTTAACTCAAGCTTTTCTGTGAACGGCAGTCCTAGCTCAAAAAAGATTGATTTTCTGCTGCGAGCAGCTTCCACATTATCTCCACCTGCTGTACCTGCAATCAATTGTGCTTTAGAAGCCGGGTCATTAATTTGAGAAAAATTCAGATGATTATATTCAGTACCTAGAACCATTCCAATTGCTCCACCAGCCAACTCTCCAATATCAAAACTCATAATAAAGTCTGCTTGCATAGTCTTCAGATCAGCCGCATAAGTCTTAGTATGATTAAATTGCTGCATTACTGGAGCTAATTGATCTAAAGTGGTTCCATGTACACCAAAGATATCTAAGTCACCATTATTAATTGATTGTTGAAGTAATGGCTTATTGACCAGATTAATGGTCATATTATCAATGTCATTGTTCATGACTTGAGTATTAAATTCCCAATTGGCGCCACCTAAGACGTCAAAGACGCCTTCAAACCCAACTCTTAAGTCTTGCATGTTTGAGACGACATTATTATCTCTGGTGCCATTGGGCACAGAACGCAAGAAAATCGTCGCTGTCAAACAATCCATGGCTGTACAATCATAACCCATACCAATTAAAGGATGGTTCGGATTGTCAGCTGCCATAGTTGGATAAGGACCTGTTATTGGTGTACCCGCATATCGAGAATCTGCGTCGTTTTGTGAAATCATTAAAACAGTGTTCATAGTGACATCAGGTGAAATATCGTAGGATGATTTTAAGAGTAATCCATTTCGTTTGCCTCTTGGAACCGCAATAATATCCTGGGCATAGTCATAACCACAGCGTGTCATTGCATCGTATACTGCCCCATATCCTGCACCTGCATATGGATACCATTTGTAAGAATTAGGATAATCCGGATCTGAGTTTGTGCCGTCATCCGATACTTGGCCGTAAAGACCAACACCACCTACTGGTGCATCAGGACATCTCGAGTCTGCTACATATCCAAAATAAGGCGAATAAAAAGTACCTGGGAACCCAAAGGAAGAATAGGACTCATAGTCATAGGCATGATCCCATTCTGTTTGGTTCCAATACATTGGTCTTTGATCGTAGTGTTGTATGGTAAAAAAGACGTTACCTTTAGAATTAGATGCTCCTCCTGTGATCGTTGCTGCTGTGTATTCAGCTCCTGGCGTTGATGGTTTACCTGAAGTTAGTGAAAACTCCATACCATCGAAATCTTTACGGGTAATAATGTTAACCACACCACCAATCGCATCCGAGCCGTAAATTGCTGATGCACCGTCTCTTAGAATGTCGATTCGTTCAACAATGGCAAGCGGTATTTGGTTTAGGTTTGCCGCAGCACCACCTGAGCCTCCAGTTCCTGAAACTCTTCTACCATCAAGTAAGAGCAAGGTTCTTTGAGATCCCAGTCCTCTTAATGAAATTTCATTAACAACTGCTTGTCCGTTGGCATAGCCAGAAGTTTCTCTAAAGGAGCCAAATGAGTTATATGGCGTATTCTGTAGCACTTGTGCAACAGTTTCAAAACCAGACAGCTCAATTTGCTCACGGGTAATTACTGTCACGGGTCGAGCAGTTTCAATATCTGTCTGCTTTAGACGTGATCCTGTGATTTCAATTGCACCTAATTCAGCTGCATCCTCATCGTCATCTTGAGACATTGCAGGCATTGTAATAATTAAGGCAGTAACACTTAAAGTAACAATGAATCCTGTTACTTTTTCCAATAGGTTAATTTTCATTAATCTTTTCTCCTAATTCAGTAAAAACACGTGTAGATAATAAACCACCACAACCTATATTGTTGATTCTCAATGGTTTAACTCTTATTAATACTTATTCTCAGGTATCTAAGACTATTGTGCAAGTTAAAGTTACAAAGAGTCAGAACGTGCAAAAGCTTGCAAATAAATGATTTCATTCAAAATTAGTTACTAATGTTGTATGGATACAACAGAATTCAATGTTTTACCAGTTAATAAAAAGTTCTTCACTTTTTGATTGCACTGCTTTTAAGTCACTGTATGATTGAAAAAAAATTCAAATTAAATAGATGAACAAACAAAACAAATTTCTTATATCTATCGCAATATACTGTTTCGTATTTATTAAGCCAGATGTCGTTGGTGCACAAACATTGGATGAAGAATTAAAAAAATGTTCTGAAATTACGGTCTCTCTAATTCGCTTACAATGTTATGACAGATTAGCAAAGAAGCCAGAAGTAAGATCAGCACAGGCTTCAAGTCAACCTAAACGAAAAAATATATTCCAGAGACGTTCCAGAGATAAAGTAGCCATAAAAGAGGAACAAAAGACCACAACTGAAGAAACAAGCACTGATGCTTCAGTTGCAAGTAAGTCTGATAATGTTAGTGAGTCCTCGGACAACTTTGGAAAAGTTTCTACAGATGACTCAAATGAAATTAATTCAAGAATTAGTGGAGAATTTAACGGTTGGACTGGCGACACTCAATTTAGACTAGAGAATGGTCAAATATGGAAACAATCAGGTAATGGTTTTCTCAAAGTCTCTATGAATAATCCAAAAGTGAAAATAGAAGCGGGTAGGTTTGGAGGATATATTCTTTCTGTTGAAGGCTATAATTCAAGAGTAAAAGTTAAACGAGTTAAATAAGCGTTCGATGAACTATCTTATTGGTCTACTCATTATTCTGTCTATAATACTTGGCCCTTCTTTGTGGGTACGAAGAACCATGAAAAAATATGAGATGCCATCAGATCGCTATCCATTTACGGGTGAAGAGTTTACAAAAAAGCTCTTAGAAGCTCTAAATTTAAATGAAGTTGCAGTTGAATCCACTGATTTAGGTGACCATTATGATCCTCTGTCAAAAACAGTTCGATTAACACCAGATAAAATGGAATCTAAATCACTCACTGCAGTTGTTGTAGCCGCTCATGAAGTGGGTCATGCTCATCAACATTCCACAAGATATATGCCCTTTAGACTAAGAACATTGTTGGTTAAAGTCATGGCACCTGCTCAAAGATTCGGTGCTTTCATATTAATGGCTGCACCCTTGGTAACTTTAATAACTAGAACCCCTGGCCCAGGTTTTGTTATGTTGATCGGAGGTTTCCTAACGCTTGGAATGAGTACCGTCATACATTTGGTAACCTTACCAACAGAATGGAATGCAAGTTTTAGTAGAGCATTGCCTATCTTAGAAAAGGGCGAGATATTAAAAGAGGGCGATGATGTGCATGCTAGACAAATTCTAACTGCAGCTGCTTTGACTTATGTAGCGGGGTCTCTAATGAGTCTAATCAATATAGCCAGATGGTGGACTATATTGAGACGGGGAGCTATATAAAACTTATAATACGAGTTGATCACCAACTTCAACAGATTGTTTGTCTGTGAACCCAGCTTTTACTTCTAAGACCCACTTTACTCTACCTTTGGAAGCAATGCTTTTTAAACTATAAGGGTCTGTATTCTTTACTATGTTTATGATTTTTCCGTCTGATTGTATAAACAATATATCCAAACTCTGAGGTGTATTTTTCATCCACATTGAAACTGTTCTAACTGGTTTGAAGATAAAGAGCATTCCAATATTATCTGGTAGGGACTCTATATACATGAGGCCTTGTTTTGTTTTTTTATTGGTGTCAGCTATAAGAACATTAATATTAATGATTTGATCATTAGATTTTTTGATCGCTATGTTTCTCTGATCAAAGTTTTCTAAGTCGCTTATAGAAATTAATTCTTGATTAGGTTGACTTAAAGTGACTGAAGAGAAAAGTAATGATGTTACTAATAAACAACTGATTAGAAACTGATATTTCATACTATCATTATATGAGACAAGCATAAAAAAAGGGCGATAAAATATCGCCCTTTTCTTTGAGAATTAAATTCTCTTAGAGGTCTAATTTCCATTTTAAGTAGGTAATTTTTCCTCTGTTGTCATATAGACCTGTATAGGCGTCATAGTTTTGACCGCCATTATCAGTTAATGGGTCTTCATCTGACATATTTTGAATACCCAATGAGATTTTACCCCATTTACCAGCATTGTAATATGCTTGGATATCATAGGTATCATACTCATCTTGAGTATTACCAGCTTTAACTAGTCCACCGGTTAATTCACCACCTATTTCTTCTGCTTCAGAAGCTTGTCGGTAATCTCCAATGTGTCTATTAGTTAAAACCACGCCAAAGTCACCCCATTTATAGCCAACACTTAGGTTGTACCTATTCTCAGGTGTACCATCAAAGCCAATGTTATTAACTTGTGAAGCACTACCAGTGTAAGCATCAGTGTCAAAATCAGTCATGTTTGAATAATCCAATGAAATATCCATTGCACCAGGTCCAATGTCTCTGGTGTAACTCAAGAAGATATCATAACCTCTAACTGCAACTGAACCTGCGTTAGCATAACTAGCACCGACATAGTCGATCCTACCGCTACCACAACTTCTGATTGTGTAAATTGAAGGCGAAATACCAAGTCTCTTGTAATAAGTGGCATTGGATGGACATGCGTCACCAACACTACCACTACCCACTGGAGCTCCAGCAGCTGATCCGTCACCGGCAACACCGGCAGCGTCGAAGAATTCTACTTGATTGGTCAACAAAGAACCGCCAATAAAGTCAGTCCACATAACACTTTGAGTACCGGCACTTACAATAGCGCCTGAAATCTCAATGTCATAGTAATCCAATCGAGCATTAAAGCCTTCAAGAGCACTGTTCCAGCTACCAAAGTCATGAGATAAACTCATGGTTATACCTTCAGACTCTTCAGCACCTAGATTAGCATTAGCAACAATCAATGTTGATATTTGCTTAGAAGCACAATCAACAGTTGAGGTTCCAGCAGCTGCACAAGCCTTGTAATCTTTGGCTGTGTTAGCACTGAATGTTGTTACTCCATATAGAGTATCCATACCTGGCGCTCTAAATCCTTCACCATAGTTCATTTTCAGAGTTGTGCCTGTGGCAACATCCCAAAGAAGACCAAATTTGAAAGATTCACTAGAGCCAACATCACTGTAATCATCACTTCTGAATGAAGCATTTAATTCCAATCCGTCCATGACAGGGAACACCGCTTCACCAAAATATGAATCAACTGAACGCACACCCCTTCCAGAGTTACCTGCTGATCCACCAACAAATCCACCTTCTGAGTGTTTGTCGTACATAGCAGAGTATATGTTATCAAAGGATTCATAACCAAGTAATACATCAACAGATCCACCTGGTAGTTCCATGACATTACTGAATTGAACCACAGCATCCATTTTTTCATAATGGTTGTCGTATTCAACAACAGTAGTCGCGGACATGGCATAAAGACCTGCCTCAGAACCAAACGGTACCTCGTTATAGAGGTTTGAATCCAAACCTGCATAGTCAAGATAGTATCGACCAATGTCTGTTCCATAAAACTTGTTGACTTGATGACCAATAGTTAAATCAATATTGTCAGAAATCTCAATTTCTAACTCTGTTGCTACGTCAGTAGCTTGGTCAACATAGTGCATACCTCGATTACCAATTCCAGTCCATCTCCAGTAACCAGTGACTTTTTCGTCATATGGGTTAGCTGGATCAGAAGCTAGGATTCCAGGGTAACGAGCAGCAGGAGGCGCAAAACGCCCAACTGATTCGTTTCTAACAAAACTAGTTCTGTTATAGATGCTTACTTTATCAGTAATTTGATGTTGCAGATTACTGGTTACAGTATCTCTGAACAACCCAGCGTCCTGGACCATGATATCAGCCCATGCGTATCCGCAAATCCCTGTTGGACCTGCGCCAGCATAAGAAGGAATAACTGTAGCGCCTTGACCAAAAGCGGCCCCGCCAAAGTCACCACCCCACCAAGGAGTAGTTGAACCATCAATGTTCCCCTGACATTCAGGTGATGCATGGATGTTTCCTGTTACTGGGTCAGCAATATTTCTAGAATACCAGCTTAGACCATAGGTTTCGTTATATAGGTCAATGACCCCGTCCCCGTTTTGGTCTGAAGCTCTTGCTGCAGTGTACCATCTGTCTTTCAAGTAGATTTCGTCTCTAATGTCATGTTCTACCATTAGAGTGATATAACCTTTATCGTTAGTTGAGCCATAGATCATTGATACTGAATTTTCAGCACCATCGTCTCTATCACGGTCACCTCTTCGATATTGGAGTTGTAATCCATCGAAATTCTTTTTGGTAATTACATTTATAACCCCTGCAATCGCATCAGAACCGTAAACGGATGATGCACCATCTGCAAGAATTTCCACTCTTTCAACGGCAACGGTTGGAATCATATTGATATTGACTGCACCGGCACCACCAAGGTGAGGTGATCCAGGCATTCTTCTACCATCCATAAGCACTAGAGTTCGACTTGATCCAAGTCCTCTAACACTTATAGTAGCGTTAGACATAGCGCTGCTACCTGCAGTCGGTCCAAATGAACCAAAAGTGTTGTATGTTGACATTCTAAGAGCATCAGCAAGAATTAAAGCTTGGCTCTCTTCTATATCTTCGGCAGTTATTGTGGTAACTACAGCTGAAGAGTTAATAGAATCTCTTTTGATTCTAGAACCCGTAACTGTAATTTCCTCAACTTCGCCGGCTTCTTGTTGATCATCCTGAGCCATAGAGACTGGTGAGCTAACAAGAGCTAAAGCCATTATTGACAAGGTCAGGATTGACCCAGCAAACAAGCTTTTCAAAGTTGTTATTTTCATTATATATTCCCCTAATTTTAAGGATAAGTAATTGCACTGGGTAACATTAAGTTACTTCATACAATACTAATGGATGAATTGTATCCAAGACGTGGATATTTACTAACATAACCAAGTAAAAAATTGATACTAAATGTTGTAAATATACAACAGTGGGAATCACTTACCCTTATTTATTTCAGAGTTTTAACCAATTTAAATTTGTAGGTTGTGCTTACTGTAATTTGAATCAAGCTTATCTAATAAAAAAAGGGCGGCTATTAACCCGCCCTTTTTGCTTACTTCAGCTTCTTACGTTGATTAGTTAATACCATAGGTAAGGTTTAAGAAAATATATCTTCCGAAGGCATCAAAATAGGCAGGGAATGTATTACCATTTCCTGGCGCTGTTCCTGCATCAGAAGTATATCCTGGTTCTTTATCCATCAGATTACTGATACCTACAGTTAATTTAGTATCTTTAATACCATAATAATTTGCAGTTAAATCAAAATACGTAAAGGAGTCAAAATCAATGTCATTAGCATTTAGATCATCGGTTTCTCCTAAATGACGAAGACCAAGAACAATATCTGTATTGTGGTTAGTGGATAGGGTTGCGGTATAAGTACCCATAAAGTCAGGCATTGGATTCTTACCACATGATCCACCCCAATTGCCTGCACAGGTAATAGCACTTTCTCCAGGAAGCTCTATTATTTCATAGCTGTCCAAGAAAGTACTGACCCCTTCTAATGCGAGCGAACCAAATCTGGTGTCCATTGTGTAATCAAAAATGATATCAATACCTCTTGTGGATTCTTCACTAATATTAGTGAGCTGAGTGCTGATATAACCACCCGTTAGCCATAAGCTTCCATTGGTAGGATGTCTATTGATTAGATCACAGAAACCTGCTGCTCCAGTTTCGATACATTTATCTAAAGC
>ENA-OSET01003669-OSET01003669.1-sediment-metagenome-genome-assembly--contig:-NODE-3669-length-13948-cov-12.885949_pt1 | contig 13948 bp, 16 predicted proteins | sample MGYA00237882_ERZ534229 | MGnify/ENA primary metagenome ERZ534229 (study PRJEB26408, sample SAMN06266212) | sediment metagenome | isolation source: Hudson Canyon methane seep mesocosm | place...
AGCAGGTTTTAAAACATGACCGATTACAATCTGACTCATCTGAAGCAGCTTGAAGCGGAGAGTATCCAAATCATCCGGGAAGTCGCTGCAGAATTTGAGCGCCCCGTTATGCTCTACTCCATAGGCAAAGACTCCACTGTAATGCTTCACCTGGCAAGAAAAGCCTTTTTCCCAGGAAAGCTTCCATTTCCACTAATGCACGTGGATACCACTTGGAAGTTTAAGGAAATGATCACTTTCAGAGATGAGCAGGTTAAAAAGCATGGTCTTGATCTGATTGTACACATCAACCAAGACGGCGTTGATCAAGGTGTTGGGCCTTTCACTCACGGCAGCTCAAAACACACCGACATAATGAAAACAGAAGGCTTAAAGCAAGCACTGAATAAATATCAGTTCGATGCTGCCTTTGGTGGCGCCCGAAGAGATGAAGAAAAATCTCGTGCTAAAGAGCGTGTTTACTCTTTCAGAGATAAAAACCACACATGGGATCCAAAAAATCAGCGTCCTGAGTTATGGAGCTTGTATAACGGCAAGAAAGATAAGGGTGAAAGTATTCGTGTATTCCCTTTATCTAACTGGACAGAACTCGATATCTGGCAGTATATCCACCTTGAGAATATTGATATTGTTCCTTTGTATTTATCCAAGAAACGCCCTGTTGTGGAAAGAGATGGCATTATGGTTATGGTTGATGATGACCGCATGCCTCTTGAGCCAGGTGAAACACCAGAAATGAAGTCTGTACGTTTCAGAACACTAGGCTGCTATCCACTAACAGGTGCCGTTGAATCTGAAGCCACCACATTACCTGAAATTATTCAGGAAATGCTTCTGGCTACGACCTCAGAAAGACAAGGCCGCCTTATTGATAGTGACCAAGAAGGGTCAATGGAACAGAAAAAGCGTGAAGGCTATTTCTAGAGCAGACCTAGTACAGGCTTAGAACAACCAGCCTAATAGCCATGCTTAACTACATATTTTCTGAGATTGCGAATTAAAGAGATACAGACATGTCAAACCAGTCGGATCTAATTAGCCAGGATATTAACGAATATCTAAAGCAACACGAACACAAAGAACTACTAAGACTTCTCACCTGCGGAAGCGTAGATGACGGTAAAAGCACATTAATCGGTCGCCTGTTACATGATTCCAAGATGATTTATGAAGATCAACTTGAGTCAATCAAAGCAGACAGCGTAAAGTCAGGCACTACCGGTGAAGAAATGGACTTGGCGCTATTGGTAGATGGCCTTCAGGCTGAGCGTGAGCAAGGTATTACGATTGATGTTGCCTACCGCTTTTTCTCAACCACCAAGCGTAAATTTATTATTGCGGACACCCCTGGGCACGAGCAATACACTCGAAATATGGCCACTGGTGCATCAACCGCAAACCTGGCTATCATTTTGATTGATGCACGACACGGCGTTTTAACGCAAACCCGACGCCATTCCTTTATTGCTTCATTGCTCGGTATTAAGCACGTTGTTGTAGCAATCAATAAAATGGATATTGTTGATTTTAGCGAACAACGTTATAACGAGATCAAAGAGCAATACCTGGAATTTGCCGCTCAGCTAAATATTGAAAACATCATATTTACACCGATTTCAGCACTGAAAGGTGATAACGTAGTTGACCGTAGCGAACACATGACGTGGTTTGAAGGCCCAACCCTCATGGAAACACTCGAGACGGTTCAAATCGCAGCGGATCGAAATCTTGAAAACTTCCGATTCCCAGTACAATACGTAAACCGCCCTAACCTTGATTTTCGTGGATTCTGTGGCACAGTAGCATCCGGCAAAATTCATCCTGGTGATGAAATTATGGCTCTCCCTTCTCGCCAGGTTAGTACGGTTAAAGAAGTAGTAACCTTTGATGGGAATCTGAAAGAAGCCTTTGCTGATCAAGCCGTTACTCTTACACTAAAAGATGAAATCGACATCAGTCGTGGCGATATGATCGTTAAACCAGATGACATGCCTGAAGTAGGCGCATCATTTGACGCTCACGTGGTCTGGATGACAGAAGATGCCCTAAAGCCAGGCAAGCTATTTGATATTAAACTGGCCACCAGTTCTGTTACCGGCTCTGTACAAAAAATCCATCATCAAATCAACGTTAACACGCTTGAAAAAGATGATGCAGAACAACTAGACTTGAACAGCATCGCACTGTGTCGCTTCCACCTAAACCAAGCTATTGCGTTTGATCCTTATAAAAACAATCGCACCACTGGCGCCTTTATCATTATCGACCGCCTAACTAACGTAACCATTGGCGCAGGCATGATCGAAAATGCATGTGACGAAGGTGACTTGGGAGAGTGGGCCCCAGTAACAGCAGAAGAAAGAGCCGTTAGATTTAACCAGCAAGCACTACAAATCGCCTGCACAGGCGCAGCAGCAGAACAATTAGCACTAGCTGTTGAACGCAAGCTGTTTGATATGGGTAAATCATCCGTTATTCTTTCTGAAATTAATACTGCCGATGATCAAGAGCGTAATAAAATTGCTCAAACTCTTAAGCAAGCAGGACTAATTGCAGTTACTGTACTTAGCTCAGCATCAGAAGAAGCCGATATTGTTTTAACGGCTGAAAGTGATAACGAATTAATGGGCGATATTAATAAATTAGTAGAAAAGCTTAGTTAATTTTTTATCTCTTTATAGGGTGTGCTTGCGCACCATCTTGGCACCACCCGGTGCGCAAGCACACCCTATAACAGATTACTCAAAATAGTTATATTTACCCCCATTTTTCACTCCACAATATCCCCCGCCCTGAGTTACAATATCCAACCTCTTCACCGCACCCGGATACAAACAACATGGCCATTAAGTCTCTCGTTATTCACCGCATTACCCGCTATCAGGAAGATCAACCAGCTGAATTAAAACTGAGAGACAATCTACTCACTGTAACAGCCGATTACGAGTCACTACTCACTCAGGAAAAGAAGTTATTCAATGGTAAGCCGGGCAAGAAATATGGCCGCTTCACCGACGAAATAGCCGATGCACCATTTTCTAACTGGCTGAGAGAAACGCTGGAGGAAAAAATGAGCTTTTTGAGTTTCTCTCAAAAAGCTGCCGAAACCTTCAAGCAATACCTGGACGAACAACCCATAACCCTAGACGGTTATTTAATGTTTGTTTTAGATAGTCGTGCAGATGGTGATGTATTTTATCTGTTATTTATTGAAACCGCGTCAGGCATGGAACTCAGCGGTTCTTTAGAGCTGGAAACCGTCGACTATATTAATACATCAAAACTTGAGATGGCCGCCCGCATAGAATTGAACGACTGGTTAGGTGACTCACCTACTGAAGACTACCTCGTTCTGGCTATGAGCCGTACAGCAGCAAAGAACGGTGATATTTTCTCAAAAATGCTAGGTTATCAAAATAGTATTGATACCGAAAAAGAGACTGAAACCTTACTGGAAACATTAGAGAAATACACCAAGAAAATTGAAGGCAAAGAGGCTGCACAATGCCGCAAAAAAGCTTACGATTTTTGCGTAGAGCAACAGCAGATTGGTGAGCCCGTTCAAATTGAGCAACTATCAAATTATATCGACGAAAATGAACCTCAACGCTTTGCCAGTTTTGCCCGCGAAGAGCAGTCCATAAACAGCGAAACAGAATTCAGACCGGACAATCGAAAACTAAAGCACTTAGTTCGATTTACCGGGAAAGGAAACGGCATGAGCCTTTCATTTTCTTCAGACTTAATTCAGTCTTCAGTACATTACAACCCAGCTAACGACACGCTAACGATTACTGAAATCCCCAAAAGCCTAAAGGCTCAACTAGCTAAGTTTATAAACAAAGAGGAAAACTAGCAGCGTAGCCCCATACTGCTAACCAGCAACCACCCAATATAAGCTGCAGCACCACCTAAAACGGTAGCGCCAAAAAATAAAAAGACCCATTTTTTAATGGGTCGACCACGCTCATCCTTATTAGCCACCTGTCGATCTTTTTTCTCAAGCTCCCGCCCTACATCCAGCATCAACTTAACCTCAGGAGACGCACGATCAATAAGAAACGAAGCCGCTTCAAACCACTGCTCATCCTTTTTACCTTTACGTAAAACTCTAATTGCTTCATCAATACTAAAAAACTTCACCTATTTTCCTCATTAACCGTTTTCGACCTTAATAACTACAAGCCCTAAAAAACTACGCATCCTCAAGAACATTGTGACCGCAAACTACTTTCATCAATATTTAACTTGCAAAAGACAGGCTATTCACTGTTCAATAAACCTACAATTCACTTATTACTATTTTGTACCAGATTATGATTTCAGCCTTTTCACTCTGCACCCTCATATTACTTTCTATTATGTCACTCTATCTTGTAAAGCAAATTAAACGCAATCAGCAAGATCTTATTAAATCTGAACAGGCAAGGATAGAGATCGAAACGCTCCTGAAAATAGATACAGAAAAAGATGATTCACCCAACCCCTACCCCGCAATGAGGATTGCCATTGAAATCACTGACCCAATAGGTCTAGCCAGAAGAGAGCAGCCATTTACAAAATATCTAAGTCAGGTAACCCCAAGCCTGATTATAAAAAAGGTATATGAGCAAGTTGCTACAGAAGTAGAGGCCGGCCTTAAAGAACGGCACGTAGACTCTGAAATAAATATTGAGACACGATAAAAATGAACGATTTAATGATAGAAATAGGGACTTTGAATTTTGTAATTATCTCGTTTTCCCTAATTACATTAGTAACCAATATAATATTAATTACTAATGTACGAAAATTAAGACTGCGAATCAAAGGTAACCATATAAAGACCCTCAACCTTTTGGATCACATACGAAAGCAGCAATCCACCAGAGACTCACTTAAACAGAAACAAGCTTTATTAGAAACGTCCATTCATGAGGGGGCATCTGCAGTTGAAAACGTTCATCAAAGTATATCTGATACGGCATTTAACGTAATGGAGGCTTTATCATCAAGCAACAAAACAAAAGCCCGCAACCGAAAATTAAGAGTTATTCACGACCACACCAAAATCGGTGTCTACAAATCGGTAAAAGAAGTTAATAAGCAGGTAGGAGTACTAACTAATACTGTACTCTCTCCAAAGAAAGGAAAACCGACAAGTGACAAGTGACAAGTGACAAGTGACAAGTGACAATGTTATTTAAGTTGAGACTATTACTTATTATCTGAAAGCACTTTTAGTTCATCACAAATTGCTTCGGCTTCGGCCTGAAGTACTTGGCAGCGATAGCGACTACTTCGATTCATGGCCTGCCCCAACTGCTGAACCTTTAAAAGATAAAGCTTCTGTAGTTTTTTAACTTCAACATTACAATCCTTCATAAGCACACCCTATTCAGGTTATCGGTCTTTCATTAAGCCCTCGCTTTAAATCACAAGAGGCTACTTTTAACTGTAGTCTGAATATTTGTTAGTCACCAGAGTAAAAACGTTAAAGTTTGACGAACTTAAATAACAGGGTGTGTCTAAAGTCAAAGTTAACGTAACAAAATGAAACTAATACCCCACTTTCAGCTTTCTCAGATAAACAACAAATAAAGTCACTAACATCAATGACGTTACAGCCAACCCGATACCAAGTCCTCCCCATATACCTTGCAAACCCCAGACACTCATAAGCCAATACGCACAAGGAAATCCAACCCCCCAATAACCTATTACGGTAATAACAGTAGGGCTAGCCGCTAATTTAAGCCCCCTGAGCGCCCCCATTGTAATCACCTGAACACCATCAACCAGTTGAAATATAGCAGCGACCCACAACAACTTTATCCCTGCCTGTTGAACAACCTCCAGATCACTCACATCCTTAGACTGAGTAAACAACGCGACAATACTCTCAGGGAAAAACCAAAAAACAAAGGCAGCAGAAAGGCTACCTACAACGCCCATCGCTACTCCGGTTCGGGTATAGCCTTCAACATCCTGCAAACAATTTGCACCATAACTCTGCCCAACAATGATCGACACAGCCTGAGATAGACCAACAGGAATCATAAAAGACAAGGTAATACACTGCAATGCAATTTGATGTGCAGCCAACTGAACCGCCCCCAACATCCCTGCCAACAGAGCCGCGGCGGTAAAAAGGCCTGCCTCCATGGCATAAGCGATAGAAATGGGCACCCCCAATCGTAGTACCGAACCTAAAGTGCCAAAATTAAATGAACGCCACCCCCGCCAGAAGGGGTACACTTTAAATTGTGAAGAGCGGTATACATCCCAGGAGAAAATAACAAACATCATTAGTGACACAAAGGTTGTGCCATAGCCAATACCTTTAAGGCCAAACTCAGGAAAACCAAACAAGCCAAACATCAACACATAACTAACAGGGAAGTTACATGCAGCACCAATCAACGCAATTCTTAAAAGGGAGCCTGTATGCCCAAAGCCAAGAACAAGATTTCTTAAAGCCATAAATGCAAGCGCAGGCAGCATAGCCCAGACCACCGACCTTAAATACACTTCAGTTATGGCTATGCTGGCATCTGCCTGCCCCAACGCACTTAATACACCACCAATATTCCATAAGACAAAGCCAAATAACAACGCAAGCACAACAGCGATAGCCATTGATGACAACAAAGCCTGATGCACCTCTTCGTTATCCTTCCTACCAATGGCAAAAGCAATAATGTTAGAAGAGGCCATTAACACCCCAGTGCAAACAATAATAAAAAACTGAAAAATAGCCGCCCCCAAGCCTCCGCCAGCCAAGACCTCAACGCCTAGCATCCCCATGAGAATAGTATCTACAAACCCCATTGAGGCTTGAGCAAGTTGGGCAACTATCAAAGGAATGGCTAAACGAGAAATTTTTCTTACTTTAAGCATCACAACTCGCGAATAAAATTAATACGACCAAGCATTATATATTCAATTGAATTAACCTGACATACGTACTTTCCACTCGCACGCCTACAAAAACGCACAGACTGAACACAGATACATCAACAGGCAACACTCTGTTATAATGCACACTCATAAACACCCTGCCTAAAAAGAGACTCTTGTGACAACACCTATAAACGCTAGCGATTTTGCAAGCCTTAAACTACCTAAAGCCGCTTTAGATAATCTAAGTTCATTGGGTTACAAAGCGATGACCCCCATACAAGAACAGAGCCTCCCTCTTGCATTTAAGGGGCTCGACCTTATTGCAAAAGCAAAAACAGGCAGCGGTAAAACAGCTGCGTTCTCTCTGCCTATTCTTAATAAGCTCAATATAAGATTCTTTGCAGTGCAGGCACTCATTCTCTGCCCTACCCGTGAGCTAAGCTCTCAGGTGGCTAAAGAAATACGTCGCCTAGCCAGATATCAACAAAATATTAAGGTAGTAACACTCTGTGGAGGGCAACCAATAGGCCCTCAAATTGGTTCACTAGAGCACGGTGCGCATATTGTAGTGGGAACACCTGGCCGAATTAAAGATCACCTCCAAAAGAGAACTCTAATTCTAGATGACGTAAACACCGTTGTTCTGGACGAGGCAGACAGAATGCTGGACATGGGGTTTTATGAAGACATAGAAAACATTGTTCAGCAAACACCATCAAAGCGACAAACACTGCTTTTCTCCGCCACTTACCCTGAGAAAATAAAGCAACTGAGTAGCGACTTTCAAAAAGAGCCCGTAGAAATCAGCGTTGAATCAGTACACAGCAACAGTCAAATTGAACAAATTTTTTATCAGGCTTCTCGTAGTAAGAAAAATGATGTGACCTATCAATTGCTGTTAAACCATCAAATCTCATCTGCTGTTATATTTTGTAATACAAAAGTATGCTGCCAGGAAGTTAGTGATTATTTACACGATCACGGCTTCAATGTTCTCGCACTACATGGCGATCTTGAACAAAGAGACAGAGATGATGTACTCATTCGCTTCTCGAATAAAAGCTGCTCAATATTAGTAGCCACCGATGTTGCAGCCCGGGGTTTGGATATTGATGACCTACAAGCCGTAATAAACTACGACTTATCAAGAGATAATGACATTTACACCCACCGTATCGGGCGTACCGGCCGAGCAGGAAAGAGTGGTTTAGCTTTAAGCCTTTATACAGAGTCTGAAAAATATAAATTAGAGTCCATAGAAGATAGCCAAAAGCAGCCACTCATATATGGCGATATAAAAAGCATTGAAAACACAGAAAATATGATGCCAGTCCAACCAAACATGATCACACTTTGCATTTTTGGTGGCAGAAAACAAAAGGTAAGACCTGGAGACATTCTTGGCGCATTAACTGGTGAAGCCGGAATACAAGGAAAATGTGTGGGCAAAATAGATGTAACCGATTTCTCTTCCTATGTAGCCATAGAAAGAGAACATGCTAAGAAAGCACTTCAACGATTGCTAGACGGCAAAATAAAAGGTCGAAAATTCAAAGCTAAACTGTTGTAAATCGTAATAAAAGTAAAGGAAAAACAATGCCAGTCGCATGCGCAAGACACATATTAGTTAAAACCAGAGAAGAAGCTGAAAAGCTAAAACAGCGCATAGCCAAAGGTGAAGATTTTGGCAAGCTGGCAAAAAAATACTCACAATGTAAATCAGGTAAACGAGGCGGTGATTTAGGAGAGTTCCGCCCCGGCCAGATGGTTAAAGCCTTTGATGACGTGGTCTTTAAGAAAAAAGTGTTGCAAGTGCATGGACCAGTGAAAACCCAGTTTGGCTTTCACTTGATTGAAACCATTTACCGACAATAAAACAATTACAATTAATGACGCCTGCATCACTTATTATAAAAAGGGATAAAAATGTCAAACTATTTTACAATAAGTAATATTAAAAAAAACCAATAAACCCCACAAAACCCGACAAACAAAAGAATCCATTAATAATGGCCTACCTTTTGCATTAACCACTCGTTCAATATACGTAATACTTTACATGGATGAAGAAAATGCTAAAGAAAACCCTTTGTACCCTCGCCTTATTAGCGCCTATCAGTGCCGCAAATGCAGCTTTAATTAACTTCGAGGGAGACATCCAGTACCACAATGATGTTGTCACTATTAACTTTACACTTGATAACGATGCAACCGACGTTCGCGTTTGGACAGACTCATTCGAAAGTGGAACAAACTTTGACCCCATTACCGCATTATGGAGAGCTGACGGCACACTTATAGAGCAGGACGATGATAATCCGAATGTTGACCCGGCCACCCAAACATATTATGACTCAGGCTTCACCCTTCCAACATTAGCGGCAGGCGATTACTTCTTCACAGTAGCAACCTACAACAACTTCGCTAACGGAAGCAATATCACTGACGGATTCAGTTTTGACAACCAGACCGCAATAGCTCTTGCAGACTGGGATCAGCCAGCTAACAGTAGCGATATGGGAACGCACTGGAGCGTATGGCTAGACGGGGTTGATTCAGCAACCAATCCTAACGAAGTACCAGAGCCATCTTCTATTGCCCTACTTGGACTTGGCCTTCTAGGTCTCGCAAGATTCAGAAAACAGTCTTAATCTTACTCCGTAAAAGCCCGCTCATGCGGGCTTTTATCAACACACCGGCAGTTCACCTTACTGAGGCATACCAGGCAGAAGGATCAACAACCTCACCATCAACCTCCGATATTGCGGGATATGGCAGTTTCTTTTTGTGACAGTACTGTGCTATTTTCGGATGCGCCCAGCGAAAAAATGTTTGCCAATACTCTTCTTTATTTAAGCGCACTTTATCATACATACACAAAGCCGCTCGCTGCCTCTGAGCTTCTGCCAGAATAATCGCAGCTGCTACAGACACATTAAATGACTCCACCATCCCCATCATGGGCACGACCACATGCTCATCTACCATACCTGCTGTTTCATCAGTGATACCCTGCTTTTCATTACCCATCACCAGAGCGCACGGTATCGTATAATCTACCTCGCGATAATCCACAGCCTGATCAGAAAAATGGGCAGCATATACTTTATAGTCATTATCTTTGAGCTGAGTAATCGCTGACGGCATAGACTCATGTCGGTTCACATTCACCCAACGGTCACTGCCCATAGCCGTACCACTATAATGGCGATGATGATCATATGGCCAAACCATATGCACCTCATGAATACCCACAGCATCAGCCGTTCTAACCAGAGCAGCTACATTACGAGGTTTGTGAATTTGTTCGGTGATAAGCGTCAGGTCTGGCTGTCGGCGATCCAAGGTTTCACGAAGTCTAAGGTATCTTTCAGGAGTCATAGCAGTAAATTCTAATCTGATTTTCCGGGTGATCTTGGGAAAGAAGTAACAGAATTACCAACAGCAGTCACTTTCGACACCCCCTCCTGCTCAACCTCATCAATGCGGACAATTGCATTCATAGGAATATAGGTTCTTTTGACGCCACTAAATTCAGTTTTCAATTTCTCTTCACTGGGATCAACCAGCAATTGAGAACGCTCACCAAACAGCAGCTGCTCTACCTCTATAAAACCATACATTTCGCTCGGAAACACATGAGCAGCATAGACTTCAAACATCTCTTCATTGTTGTAAAAAATAACTTTGTAGACTTTTTTTACGGCCATTAATTTTCAAACCTAATCCAAAACTATAAAAGGACGGCAATCATAGCACATCACACTTTTTAGATTAATTAATACTCATGGAAATAAACGAGAATTGAATTGCCTTGCGAGGTATAATGTCTCATTAATCAGAGCTGACCGTACGCTCCTAACCAATAGAACATACAGTAGTAAGGCAATATGGCGACTAAGAAGTTATTTATCAAAACCCACGGCTGTCAGATGAACGAATATGATTCTTCCAGAATGGCTGATTTACTTCAAGACAGTCATGAAGTGGTTCTAACAGACAACGCTGATGATGCCGACATTCTATTGCTAAACACCTGTTCTATTCGAGAAAAAGCGCAAGAAAAAGTATTTCATCAACTGGGACGCTGGAGAAAACTAAAAGAAACCAACCCTGATTTAAAAATTGGTGTTGGTGGTTGCGTTGCCAGTCAGGAAGGTGAAGCCATTATGAGCCGGGCACCTTATGTTGATATGGTATTCGGGCCTCAAACATTACATCGTTTACCAGAAATGATAGATGCTTCTGAAAACGGTGGTGTTGGCATTGTCGATATTAGCTTCCCTGAAATAGAGAAATTTGACAGGCTTCCTGAACCAGTAGCCGATGGCCCTTCTGCCTTTGTTTCCATTATGGAAGGTTGCAGTAAATACTGTACATTTTGTGTAGTTCCTTACACTCGAGGTGAAGAAGTAAGCCGGCCCGTTGACGATGTGATTGAAGAAATAACTCAACTTGCATCTCAAGGAGTTCGCGAAGTTAATTTGCTTGGTCAAAATGTTAATTCTTACCAAGGCGATACCGATGATAATGACACGATAGATCTCGCTGAGCTCATCACTATGGTTGCAGCCATTGACGGTATAGATCGTATTCGCTTCACCACATCTCACCCGGTTGAGTTTTCCGATAGTCTGATTGATGTTTACGCCGAAACCCCAGAATTAGTAAGCCACCTTCACCTACCTGTTCAAAGTGGATCAGACAGAATTCTGGCCGCTATGAAACGTGGTCATATGGCACTCGAATATAAGTCAAAAATCAGAAGGTTACTCAAAATAAGACCAGGCATGAGCATTTCGTCTGACTTTATTATTGGCTTCCCGGGTGAAACGGATAAAGACTTCGAAGACACAATGAAGCTCATTCAGGACATCGGTTTCGATCACTCATTTAGCTTTATTTATAGTGCACGCCCAGGCACCCCGGCATCAGAGCTACCTGATGATATTTCAGAAGAAACCAAAAAACTGCGTCTTTCTATTTTACAACAACGTATTTTACAACACGCACAGGATATCAGCCGAAAAATGGTCGGTACTACTCAGCGAATTCTCGTAACAGGACACTCCAGAAAAGACCCTGGAGAATTACAAGGGCGCACAGAAAATAACCGTGTTGTGAACTTCCGGACAGGTGACACCAGCATTATAGGCCACTTTGTTGATGTAGAGATATTTGAAGCACTGCCCAACTCGCTTCGCGGCAAGAGAATTGACGACTTAAAATATTAACCGATAAAAATGCTAACACACAGAGATAAAATATCTTGAGCGCTACCGAATCTAGAAAAGTACATCTTGAACCCATCGACAACCATCGCCTGGCTGCACTTTGCGGCCAGTTCGATGAAAATCTTAAACAGATAGAACGTAGAATGGGTGTATCCATTAATTATCGAGGCAACCTATTTAAGTTATCAGGTGAGAGCAAATCCACCCAGGCCTCCATGGAGATTCTCAAGCACTTGTACAGAGAAACAGAAGCAGGCGCCACACTAGATCCAGAGCTTATTCACCTGTTTATCAGAGAGTCAGGGCTGGATATTGGTGAATCAATTAGCTCAATTAATGAAGCCTACCAGTTCATCAAAGCATCAAATGTTCAGGTTAAAGTACGCGGCAACAACCAGCTTGATTATGTAAAAAATATAAAGACTCACGATATCAACTTTGGTATTGGTCCAGCAGGAACAGGCAAAACCTACCTTGCCGTCGCTTGCGCCGTTGAAGCACTAAAGAATGAAGAAGTTAAACGAATATTACTGGTAAGGCCAGCTGTTGAAGCAGGGGAAAAATTAGGTTTCCTACCCGGTGATTTAGCACAGAAAGTTGACCCCTATTTACGTCCACTCTATGACGCGCTGTATGAAATGCTTGGCTTTGAGCAGGTTACCCGACTGATTGACAAAAACATCATAGAAATCGCTCCGCTTGCTTTTATGAGAGGCCGAACACTCAATAGCTCATTTATTATTTTGGATGAAAGTCAAAACACCACCCGAGAGCAAATGAAAATGTTTTTAACGCGTATAGGCTTCGGCTCAACAGCTGTTATCACGGGCGATATAACCCAGATAGACCTTCCAAAAGGAACACCTTCAGGTCTTAAACATGTAAGTGGTGTGCTATCAAATGTAAAAGGCATTGGTTTTACACACTTCACATCAAAAGATGTGGTGAGACACCCCTTAGTACAGCGAATTGTTGAAGCCTACGATACCCATACTGGAAAAAACTCTCAACAGGATCAGCAAACCAAGTCATGACCATTCATATTGATTTACAGACTGAGTCAAAAAGCACGCTATCCCCCACCATTGATCAATTAACTCTGTGGGCCAACAGTGCCCACCAAACGTCTGACGAAGAAACAGAAATCACCATTCGTATCGTTGACGTTGAAGAAAGCGCAGAACTAAACCACACTTATAGAGGCAAGACGGGTTCAACTAATGTTTTATCTTTTCCATTTGAAGCCCCCCCCGGAATCGAGATACACTTACTGGGTGAGTTGCCCCTGGGAGACCTCGTAGTTTGTGCGCCTGTTGTGGAAAAAGAAGCAGAACAACAAAGCAAGGCATTAGACGCCCACTGGGCTCACATGATTGTACATGGAGTATTGCACTTGCAAGGGTATGATCATATTGAAGATAAGGAAGCCCTGATTATGGAAGGGCTGGAAACTAAAATAATTAAGGAACTAGGTTACCCTGACCCCTATCACTTAGCGATAGATGAAGATCAGGAACAAAGCTAATGAGCGAAGATAACTCGATAAACAGCCAAGGCAATACGTCTTGGCTGGATAAAATATCAAAAGCCTTTTCAGGCGACCCACAATCCTCAGCAGATATTACAGAAATTCTGCGTGCTGCCGAGAAACGAAATATTATTGACTCTGACTCTATGAGCATTATCGAAGGCGCCATGCAAATGGTCGATATGCAAGTTCGCGAAGTCATGATTCCCCGCTCCCAAATGATCACCGTTAAAGCAGCCCATGAGCCGGAAGATTATATTGATGACATCATCAAATCAGCTCACTCTCGCTTTCCTGTTTTAGG
>ENA-OSET01003676-OSET01003676.1-sediment-metagenome-genome-assembly--contig:-NODE-3676-length-13927-cov-8.722383_pt1 | contig 13927 bp, 11 predicted proteins | sample MGYA00237882_ERZ534229 | MGnify/ENA primary metagenome ERZ534229 (study PRJEB26408, sample SAMN06266212) | sediment metagenome | isolation source: Hudson Canyon methane seep mesocosm | place...
AAACCAGCATCTTGTGATGGATAATAGCCCATATCTAAACGATAAATATCCAATGCTTTTTCAATAGCTGCAATTTGCGAACGAGCCGCCTTAATTTCAGACTTGCCTAATTGAGAAAAATAACGCGGAGCAACATAGCCAACTAATAGGCCAATAATCACCATCACCACCAATAATTCTAACAAGGTAAAACCGGAACTGCGTCGCATTAACATCCCCATAGCATACTAATATAATTAATTGATCATTATTACATAAAAAAGGTCCCCGCAGAATTTCTGCGAGGACCCCCTTTAAATTGTAGTTCAGAACCTAAAGGTTTTGATCGGTTCTAACACCAAAGTCATCTGCCGCACCTGTGTTACCAACACCTGCATCGCCATTTACATTAGCTTCCTCACCATTTCCACAAAGAGGCTGCTCAAATAGAGCTGCAGGACTTGCTGTAAACGACAATCCATCATCGTTTGGAACATCAGCCACACTAAAACCTAAAGCAATACGTAATCGATATGCCATCATATGATCACGACATGATGAGTCTCCCGAAACACCAACAGCCCCAACTTTTAGACCCGAACCATCATACAGAGCAACACCACCCCCAAAAGCATTAAGACCACCGGGACGTGTGCCCACCATAGGATCATTGCTAGTTCCATATGCAGAGGCTAAGCCGCCATAAGCAGCGGCAGTATCTACTGGGTTACTATGTTGTAAGCCATATAAGCTACCACCAGGATACAATGCGACAGAAACTGACCCCGTAGAAAGAGCCAAGCCATCCAAGCTAAATGCATTCGCACTGTTCGCTTTTTGAGCAGAAATAACACGGCTACCTAACCAAGCGGTATTACCAGCCAATATCCCACCATTGGTATTGGCAGCCCCACCAGCTCCATCTACAGAATACACATGACAAACCTTACCTGAGCGGTCCATCATTGTTGCCCACATACCTATTCCATCGAAAATCCCCTTAGCATTAGTCTCTGCATAGGCTGTTTTTACTGCGGCAGCAAAGTCTACATATGAAATTGAGCTACAAAATGGTGCAGCACTTGCTGGGCCTGCGGTCATTAAACAAGCACCCGCAACTGATGATGCAATAAGTGTCCGAAGTTTGTGGTTCATAGAATAAATCCTCATCAAATCAAATTAAAGCTATACAATATAGCTAGTGAAAGGATAACTATTCCCATTAATATTTATAACCCTCCTTTAGAGGGGGTGATACAACTAACTAGTACTCGTCTAAAATACTTAATCATTGAATAACACCACAAAGCGGCAAAGTGATACAAAGCAATGTCTTCAGATTTATAAAGCTTCCAATAAACTATTAGCTCCCCTTTTTCCATTAACCATAGATTCTGACTAAGTCCGGCCTCCCCAAATGGTTCTTTATAAATAAAAGCTAATTCTTCATTAAACAAATACACCTCCTTTGTAGAAAAAGATATCTTTAACCAAAGCAAATAATCTTCAGCAAAAAACTGAGCCTCATCAAATTTAAAATCTATATCAGCACGTATCATCACCGTAGGCGTAGAAAAACAATTTGACCATAAAAGAGATTTATTCGATATTCGTGAAGACACAACTTTTGAAATATCTATATTATGACTTCTATGAACAGGCTTGACTCTTATGTGGTGTCCAGTAAAGATAATCTTAGGATGTTCCATCATCCAAAGGTATTGAATTTCAATTTTTTGCGGGTGCCAACTGTCATCTGCATCTAAAAATGCTACGTATGAAGATACCGCATAATTCCAACCTTTATTTCTGGCGACAGATGGTCCTTTATTTTCAGGTGATTCTAATATTTTTATCCAATCACTACCATACAAATTTTGAACTTCATATAGTGATTCTATGGTTTCAGAATCACTTCCATCATCCACCAAAATAACTTCAAAAGGTTTTAATGTTTGCTGAACAATAGACTCTACTGCTCGGAAAATGGTATGTGCACATTGGTAACATGGAATAACCACACTAACTGATGCATATAATTGTTTACACATTTATGATGCCCATGGAGCTTCGGTGAAATGTTTAATAGCGCGCAAACCATATTCCTTTGTTGAAAACCGAGGTAACTTTGGCGAGGCCAATAATCTTTGTATAACTACTGCAACTCTATCTGAACTATTAATTCGTCTCCCTAACCTATTATCCTTTTCTTGCCCAATATCATCAAGAAAGTCAGTACATTTTTTATGGTATTCAATTAACGCAAAAGGTACATCATTGAGATATGCTGCTATTGCACCATGAAGCCGCACACTCACAAACGCATCACACTGTGAAATTTGTTTCCATATTTCCTCCACACCTAAATCAATATTTCTACTAACTCCACACTCTATATTTTCATCTTGAAGTCGCGTCATAATTTCACGTGCCAATTTATCATCACCAAATTGAGGGTGATTGTTTAAAATAAACACTTCGACTCTAGTCTCGTTTTGTTTTGCCACTTTTACGAGACCATCTAATATAGCTTTATTTCTTATTTTCTCGTCATCTAAGTTTCCCCCAATTATCGATTCATAATTACATAGAGCTATTCCTATATTTGTTTTATTCTCAATCACCTTTTTATAACTCGGCAAAATAAGTGGCATTAATCCTGCCAAGTCTCCAGCCATGACGACAGGACAGGACAACTCAAAGTCAATAGCCATTTGATAGGATGAGATGTCACGCACTGATAAATATTGAAATCTCTTAAGGAACTCTCGCACTTTAGTTTCTACTTCAGTGGAAGGAAATGGTCCTATAGAAATACCTATGCCCGAAAATTCCAGTCCACTATTGACCGCTATTTTATTGATAAAGTCTCTAACTCCCGACTGAGTAGAACCTAAAACAGAACCACCGCCTAAAATAATCTCGTTACATCGCTTTGTTTCACGTAAAGCAAAGAACAGTCGAGAGGCTTTTCCATAGTATCTAGGTGATGCATATAGATCCTGACTAAACCATGCTGGCACAGAAAATATATTATTTACACCTAGAATTGGTGGGGATAAAATGCTACTATTTACTCTGGTCCAATACTCAGCAGCGCCCCACCCACAAACCATTCCAAACAGGTCATCCCCGAAGTTTTTCATACCATAATAACCTGTGAAAGAAATTGACTTCATGTTCGTTTGCCTATCATTCATACTAAAAGCTATATTCCTTATGTTTATTTGCAGCCCCATCCAACATCTGTATGTTCTTACACTCAATACTTAAAACAACTTGAGAAATACCTATATTAAGCAAAATTTATTTCCGACATTTGAATCGCCCTGAGTTCCCGCGACCACTTCAAGCTTCATGAATATCTTTTCTCATATTCAATTGCTGACAGCATATCATCCCCGCCATGCTTGCAAACTAGATTGTAAAGCCTTTCTATAAAATAGAATTTCTCAGCTTTCGCATCATTGTGAGTCGAGCATGTCTTCTTACGAATTATTCTTGATTGGTAGAAAAAAGGTTTTAGCAACCCCGTTATCATGACAATTACCTCGATGGTTCATTGATGGTGCTAGGTTGCACTCTTTCTATAAAGGCTAAGTAATCAGTACTTCCCCATATTAATTGCCCTGACGCTATGCACAATAATCACATTTTTGGGTTATCGCTGATAAACAGCCATCACTAGTGCTTTTATCTCTTAATACTTACCCATAATGTCATCAATCGACCAACCTACTATTCGTCTTAAGAATAAATTCAACATTGTAGCAGCAGACAAGCCCCCTTCGTAAGTTCGGATACCAGTAATATCACTCACCCAACCTTGATTGGGTACAGGAAGATAAAATTGACAGGGTAATAAGTTATCAACAGCTTTTAATGGTTTATCTTCTAATTATATGCTGGCGTTTATAGCAAGTTTGCACTTTTAACTTATGTTACGGCATGATTTCTGCTACAGCTCACACAAATCTCGATCTATCCATGGGAGACCATCAGTGCCTACACTGGCAATATAAATTCTTTGGCGAGTCTAAGTAATTGGTTTTTTCAGCGATGTCTACAATACACTACGATGTAATTTAAATATAAGCTATCACCACGCATTACTCTGGGTTGCTGGCAAAGTACCTTCCGACATTTTTTTAGAATATGTCCTCTCTTCTGTAACACGCTTAAGATCAGAACCAAGATTCGCAATTTTTAATTTCTAGCCCCCCCCCCCTATCTAGGAGCTGATAATATAAGGTTTTTGTACAAATATCTAACCATTCTGACACTTCAGTAACTGAGTAACCTCGATCAATTACTTGCCTGACAATCTCAAATTTCAATTCTTAGACATATCATTTTCCTTTACTCATAATAAAGTTACATTGTAACTATTAAAAACAGTCTGAAAAATCTGTAAATCCCAATATATATCTAAATTTGATTTCACCTAAACAACTGTGGCTTACTACATTTTTCAAAGAGTACCCCCCTAAATCATGAGTCGGAATATGTTATAATAAAAAGTTAACACCCTCACAATAACTGGTCGACCCTGAAACTGAAGCACTTGGTTATACGTTGCTTACAATTTCATGACCAAAGGATTTAAACATTGATACACACTGACTTTCTCATCGTTTCATTCTATTACGGAGATGATTATTATTACCAAAGGGCTGATGAGTTAAAAAAAAATTTAGACCGCCTAAATATTCCATATGAAATAGAAGAGTTACAGCCTGCCAGCGCTGAGAAGAAACTAAATTGGATTGATATTACTAAAGAAAAAATAGACTTCCTCTCTAAAAAAATTTCAGCTCATAAATCAAAAAGAATTATTTGGGTTGATGTTGACTGCCAGCTCAATTACATTCCTGAGTTTCTTAAAAGTTTTTCTTCTGACATAATTGGATTTCAACGTGGTTTTGGCCACCCATTAAATATCGGGTATTCAACAAAGAAACGCTTTTGGGAGCCGTCTTTGCTAGGCTTTCAATGTAATGAAGTTATTAATGAGTACTTTAACTTTATGAAAGAACGTGTTTCTCAGGAGAATTTCTCCGCTACCGACGATTATTATTTTGAAGAAGGCTGGAGAAAATACTCAGATAGAATGAGTTTTCAAGTCATCCCTAGCAGTCTTAGGCATAGAAGAAACACTTTCATAAATGAAGAAAAAGCCCTCCCCCCTTTCTTCATCTTTGGTTCAAGTGGCAATGTACCTACATTTATGTCTAAAGCAAAGCAACATACTTCTACGCCAAAAGAATTTAAAGGACTAAATGTTCATGACGACATCCTCATGGCAGCCCTTTCAAATCAACTTATTATCAATTACCTTACCCGAATAAAGCAGCGATTTAATAGTAAAAAACATGCAATCGCCGAAAGGTTAAGAGGGATATTTAAAGCTTATCCCCGAAAAAGAAAGGTAATAACAAAGCTCAATCAATTTGAACGTGAAGCAGATAATAGTAATATCCCATTGTCTTGGTGGGTTCACCCTGCAGAAGGAAATTTTGGTGATTTTTTGTCCCCATACATCATTTCAAAACTTGCCAATAGAGGTGTTTCATATCACCCAATAAAAAAACCCAAAATTTTGGCCATTGGCTCAATTGCAAAATTTTCTCAACAAAACACTATTGTCTGGGGGTCAGGTATTAGCAGAATGGATACTGAATTGAACCCGCAAGCAAAGTACTTAGCTGTTCGAGGCCCTCTGACTCGAGAAATAATTATAAAAAATGGCGGTGTTTGTCCAGAAATATATGGTGACCCAGCTATTATTCTTCCCCGAATTTACAACAAACCCATTGAGAAAAAACCAGGGCGGATAGGTTTAATTCGACACACTAATCATCAATCTATTAAAATTGATCTGCCAGAAGGTATAGAAGAATATGACATCAAGTTATGTTCACCAACTGATATAGAAAAAATGATTGATTGGATCAGGGAATGCGATGTTCTTCTTTCATCTGCAATGCACCCACATATTGTTGCTCTATCTTATGAAGTACCTGTAAAGTTAATTACATTCAAAGGCTTCGAAAATTCAATACCAGGAGATGGTATGAAATTTAAGGATTTTTATGCTGGTGTTAATATAGATGCACCTGAAATAGCCGTAATTTCAAAAACAGGTGATCTCCTTAATGCTGCAAAGAAGGGGTGGAAACAGAAAATACCTGAAGAAACTATAGATAAACTTATAAGTTCTTTTGAACCTATCAAACAATATTCAGATGTATAAGTAAGTATAGGACACATAAATGGGATTGATACCAAAATGATGCTTAATTTCATAAGAAACATAGTTTTTTATAGTACTATAAAATTACCTTTTCATAGCCTGCTATACTTATTCTGTCGTTTCCTAAATTTACTGCTTCAATTCTACTTCTTTAAGAATGTTATTGATATATTCATGTCTGATGTTTCTGGTAAATATTTTATTCTTATTTTAGTTTTTTTTATTGTAATAACAAACTATGTTTCACGGCTTATGGCTCTTAAAATACAAGAAAATTTTATTTTATATTTAACCTTGGATAAATTAAAAGGGCGAAAAGGAACCGGCTGGATAAGTCCCATTGTTGTGGAACTGTGGAATGTTATAGATTCATTTATCCTATTATTAATGGCTTCTATTGTAGCCATTGTAATTACACAATACATCGCTCCTTTCATCTTAATTATAATATCAATATTTCTATGGCATATTTTATCTGGTAGCTACATAAAAAAGTGGAAAACAAATACCCTTGAAAAATCAAAAATTGAACTCCTGTTCTGGCGACTTGGTCAGCAAAACATCTTGGAGTCAGTTGTATTTGGTGGTGTGCTTATCCTGATTTGTACCTTTCTCTTTTCAATAACAATCAATAATTTAAATATAGAACACTTAGCTTTATTTTTTGTATTCTTAAGAATCATAACATCAACGATATCAAGACAAATATCAACGTTACCAAGAATAAGTCGATATTTTGCACAATTGCCACATTGGCCTATATTCTGGATGAAGGGACTATGGATAAAATAATAGATTCGGAAATTAAAAATTCTGTAACTATTAAGTTGCATATTGGCTGTGGGAAAAATCATCTAGATGGCTGGATAAACTGTGACATACGGGATGATGCAGATGTATACTGGGACCTCTTATCAGATAACCTACCCTTTAAAGCTGACTCTATCGATTATATTTTTTCTGAACATGTATTAGAGCACTTCAGATTACATGATGCTATAAATATTTTAAAAAAACTCCACCAAATTCTTAAACCTGATGGAAAAATTCGCATCGTTGTACCGTCTTTAGAAAGTCTAATTACTGGGTATCTTAATGACCCTGAATTCTTAGATACAAACAATAAATTATTTCCTGAGAAAAAACTAGCTTTCAATGCCCAACTTATTAATCAAACATTTTATAATTTTGGCCATAAGAATATGTATGATAAGCAACTTTTGATATTTGCTATGAGATCAGCCGGCTTCAATCAAAATAAATTATCGTTCCTTGAGGATGGAGTTGTTAAATCCGACATGTTTAAGAATATTGGCCGCAGAATATACAAAGAAACATCTTCTGTTCATAACCTTAATGTTGAAGCTACTAAATTATAATTTTTCCACATAAATATACAGAGTAATACCTCATGAATAATCATTAGAAATGCTAAATAATATAAAAGTGGCAAGAGTTGCTACTGTTCCTTCTTTCTTAGATAGCCATCTTCGAGAACAAATGAAACATCTGTCATCAGCAGGGTTTCAAGTCTCAGCTGTATCATCTATAGCTGGAGATTGGCTCCGACTTCAAAATGAAAAGGAATTAGAATGCATTCGGTTGAATATAACACGTAAGATATCACCCATTAGAGATATAATATCATTAGCTAAATTGTACTGGTTATTTAAGACGAATAAGTTCGATATTGTTCATTCAACAACTCCAAAAGCAGGATTACTTTGTGCCATAGCGGGTTGGCTAGCAAGAACTCCTGTTAGGTTGCACACATTCACTGGACAAGTATGGGCTACAAAAAAAGGAAGATTAAGAGCATTACTCATATTTTTAGATAAATTGATTGTTCACCTTAACACTCAATGCTATACCGATAGTAATAGTCAACTCCAATTTTTATTGGATCAAGGTATTGGCAACAAATCACCTTTAAAGACTTTAGCTCATGGCTCTTTATCTGGTGTTAATTTAGATCAATTTAATCGTCAAAAATGGAAGAATGGCAATACAGAACTTCGTAATGAATTGTCAATATCACATAATGATTTTGTTCTTATTTTTGTGGGTAGGCTAAGTAAGGAGAAAGGGATCTTTGAACTGATTCAAGCTTATAAAAAACTAAAGAAAAGATACAATGAATTACATCTCATTCTTGCCGGGCCTTGTGAAGAAGTCGCAACTCAGCAAGCGCTGAAACTATGGGAGTCAATTTCTAACTTGCACTATATAGGACACACTGGCACACCCGAAAAATACCTCTCAATTTCAAACCTTTTATGCTTACCAAGTTATAGAGAGGGCTTTGGAACAGTAGTAATCGAAGCGGCGGCAATGGCTGTTCCTACAGTAGGAACAAACATTACAGGACTAAATGATGCAATAGTCAATGGCGTGACGGGGCTTCAAGTTGAACCCAACGATGCATTTTCTTTAGAGCTGGCAATAGATAAACTAATCAAGGATAGAGCATTATGTGAACGTTTAGGCCAGCAGGCTCTTGAACGATGTCAGAATAACTTTAATGCTTCTCATATCAGTGAATCACTAACTAAAGAATATAATTATTTAATAAAAAGATATTAAATAGTGACTGTTGTGCATTTTCTCTTCGTAGATGAATCAATACATACAAACCATCACCATTAAAGACATTAATATAAATGGTTATTTTTATTAAAATAATCTAGCTTACGCATTCTATCTATGCTTAAATTAACGGAACATATTGTTATATAAGGCTATTATGGAACCTCATCTTTCGAATAAATACCCGTGAGGTTTTTGATTTCAGCTTTACGCGCCTTTTTATATAACCCTTTAGGCTCTCGTCGTTCGCACTCTTCCAACGATATATCCATATAGACTTCGATAAATTCATGAGATTGAACTAAATTTCTCACCATTTTTATATCCACCTTAAATGGTGATATAAAAGCCGTTAATACTAATAAACCAGCATCTGTCATCAGTTTAGCCAACTCTCCAATACGACGGATATTTTCAATACGATCAGTATCAGAAAATCCTAGGTCTTTGTTTAGTCCATGACGAACATTATCACCATCCAACAAATAGGTATGGTGGTCTAATTCAAATAATTTTTGTTCTACAGCACTTGCAATGGTAGATTTACCTGAGCCACTTAACCCTGTAAACCAGAGAATACATGGTCGCTGTTGATTTTGTTTTGCACGCTCATCCTTCGTGACCTGGTGCATATGCCACACAATATTATCTGTCGTCATATTCTACCCTTAGTATTTTTCATTTCGTCATGCCTATTCGTATACATTGTAGCCATCATTAATTGACTTTTACCAATATAAAAGTCAAAAATAATTTTTAGTGTCATCTTTTAAACTAATTTCTTTTTATAACTACCATCCTGAATATGCTCACACCAAACTTTGTTACTCAAATACCACTGCACTGTTTTTCTAATGCCACTTTCAAATGTTTCCTGTGGCGTCCAATCAAGTTCTTTGGCTATTTTACTCGCATCAATTGCGTATCGAACATCATGACCAGCACGATCTGTAACAAATGTAATCAAATCTTGATATCTCTCTACACCAATAGGTTTATCAGGTGCTAATTCTTCTAATAATCTACAAATTTCTTTAACTACATCTATATTCTGTTTCTCATTATGACCACCAATATTGTAGGTTTCAGAAATTTGTCCTGTAGTTGCCACTAATACTAATGCTCGAGCATGATCTTCAACATACAGCCAGTCCCTAATTTGGTTTCCTTTTCCATAAACAGGAAGCGGCTTTCCTGCAAGTGCATTGAGAATAACTAATGGAATTAATTTTTCAGGAAAATGAAATGGTCCATAATTATTGGAACAGTTAGTTACTATTGTCGGCAAACCAAATGTTCGATTCCAAGCTCTAACAAGATGATCAGAACTAGCTTTTGATGCTGAGTATGGTGAACTTGGTGAATATGATGTAGTTTCAGTAAATAAGTCGTCAGTTCCTTCTAAATCTCCATACACTTCATCTGTAGATATATGATGAAACCTGAAGTCTTCTTTTTTCTCCACATCAAGCCCCATCCAGTAGGTTCGAGCTTGTTCTAATAGGTTGTATGTACCAACTATATTAGTTTGAATAAAGTCTCCAGGACCATCTATTGAACGATCAACGTGCGATTCAGCAGCAAGATGCATAATGATGTCAGGCTGGTAATCTTTTAAAACTCGCTGTATTCCTGCCATATTACAAATATCTACGCGCTCAAAATTATAACGTAAATTATCGCTAACTGATTCAAGTGATTCTAAATTACCCGCATAGGTCAACTTATCAACATTAATTACTTTATGTTCAGTATCATTTATTAGATACCTGATAACAGCCGATCCAATAAAGCCCGCACCACCGGTGACTAAAATGGTTTTCATTTTAATTTTCCTATTATTTCTATTCTATTTTCAATAGTTTTTTTTAAATATCAGTGATACTTTAGCTATAGTCTTGGTAAAAGGCTCAACCTTCTTCATCACCAACGTTAAGCTATACGATAATATTTTAAAAGGTAGACTATTTACCCCTCTTCTTCAGCTCGTTTAAGTAAGTATTGTCCATATTGATTCTTAACTAAGGGTTGTGCCAACTTAATCAGTTCCTTCTTTGATATGTAGCCTTTTACGAATGCTATTTCTTCAAGACAAGCCACCTTCAATCCTTGACGTTTTTCAATTGTTTCAATAAATTGTGAAGCTTCCAACAAGCTTTCATGAGTTCCAGTGTCAAGCCAAGCAAAACCTCTTCCCATAAGTACTACTTTAAGCCTTTGTTCTGCAAGAAATTCTTGATTAACAGAGGTTATTTCTAACTCTCCACGAGAAGATGGAGTAATCGCTTTAGCTTTTTTGATAACATCGTTGGGGTAAAAATAGAGCCCCGTGACGGCGTAATTGCTTTTAGCTACCGCAGGTTTTTCTTCAATACTAATAACATTTCCTGAACTATCAAATTCAGCAACACCATATCGCTCAGGATCAGCTACTCGGTAACCAAATACAGTTGCTTTACTCTCAGTTTTTGCGTTATCTACCGCTGTAGAAAGTATTCCTAATAAGTCATGGCCATAAAAAATATTGTCTCCCAAAACTAGGCATATATCATCATCACCAATAAATTTATCACCTAATATAAATGCCTGTGCAAGACCATCTGGTGAAGGTTGTTCAATATACTCAAAGGACATTCCTAATTCAGAGCCATCACCTAATAATCGCTTGAAACTATATTGTTCTTCAGGAGTTGTAATAATGAGAATTTCTTTGATTCCTGCTAGCATCAGAACCGATAATGGATAATAAATCATTGGCTTATCATATACAGGAATTAACTGTTTTGATACACCACGTGTTATCGGATAAAGGCGAGTTCCACTACCGCCAGCTAAGATAATTCCCTTCATATATTCACCATTGCTTCATTTTTTTTTGGGGGGGGTAAACAACATTCTTCTATTTTGACCTAAATATAATACCAAATTTTTATATTATTGATTTGCAATTAAGTTAGCGTTTCATCTTAACCAATCTTCAACATCACACTGAGGTTGAAAACCATCTACATTTTCAAGCAAAACATCTCGGACTTGTTGATATTTATCTGAATCATTTAATCTTTCTAGTTGTTGCAACGTTCTGCTTAGAGACTGCCAAGGGATTATCTTCTCTTCAGCCCGCATAATTTTTTGATGTTTAGTTTCTGATACGTTTTCACCAATCAATAGTTCTTCGTAGAGTTTTTCTCCAGGACGAAGGCCTGTATAGGTAATTTCAATATCACCTTCTGGCTGATGTTCATCTTTTTCTGAAAACCCACTTAGATGGATCATACGTTTGGCTAAATCTAAAATTCGAATGGGCTCGCCCATATCTAAAACAAACACATCACCACCTTGCCCCATGGCTCCAGCTTGAATAACCAATTCTGCTGCTTCAGGGATCGTCATGAAATAACGAATAATACGAGCATCTGTAACTGTAACAGGTCCACCATTAGCTATTTGCTGACGAAATAAAGGTATAACAGAGCCAGATGACCCTAGAACATTACCAAATCTCACCATGGTAAAACGGGTATGTGTATTTTGGGTTTCGTCTTCAGCTAAACCTTGTAAAATTAGTTCCGCAAACCGCTTACTCGCACCCATTGTATTTGTAGGTCTCACCGCCTTATCTGTTGAGATTAGAACAAAGGTTTCAACCTTTGAATTTATGGCGGCTTTTGCACAGCTTAAGGTTCCAAAGACATTATTACGAATACCTTCGCTGGTATTTTTCTCAACCATAGGAACATGTTTATAAGCAGCTGCATGGTAAATAGTATTGATCTTAAAATGTGCACATACAGATTCGACTCGGGACTGATTAATCACATTCCCTAATACTGAAATAATAGGTATTTCTAGTCCTAATGACTGTAATTCTTTTTCAATATTATAAAGAACAAATTCATTGAGCTCGTACAAAACAAGTGTAGTAGGCTGTAGTTTAATAATTTGTCGACATAATTCTGAGCCAATTGAACCGCCAGCTCCTGTTACCATCACCGCCTTGTCTGTGATGTTTGCATGAAGTAGGTCTTGTTCGGGTTCAACAGGTTCTCGCCCGAGCAAATCAGCAATATCAACTTCTTGAATATCAGAGACAGTTATCTTACCTTCCGCTAAGTCGGCCAAATTTGGTAAGGTTTGCACATGCAAAGGATAAGGTTCTAATAAACGGATAATGTCGTGACGTTTCCTTCGTGAAATAGAAGGCATGGCAAGCAATAGTTCACTGACATCAAATTTTTCAATTAAATGACTTAATTGACTAAATGAATACACATTAAGGCCGTTGATTTGTTGGCGATGTAGAGTTGGTGAATCATCAATAAAAGCAACAGGTTTGAGTTGGCGAGATAATTTAAGTGCAGCAACCATTTGAGCACCTGATGAACCAGCCCCATAAATAATCACAGGAGGGATATGACGTTGCATTGTTTGATTAAAACCATCAACACCAACACTATTAGCAAACCACCAGCGCGCAATTAATCGCGATCCTCCAACAAATAACATTAGAATTATCGCATTAATTCCATACACAGTTCTTGGCACATGTTCGACGCCTGCCAGCAAAATAATAACAGCAAAAACTAAAGCATAAAATGATGTTGCTTTCACTACAGTCCAAATTGCTTGCATACCTAAGTAACGAACAATAGCGCGATAGAGGCCAAAACGAATAAAGATAGGAATTGCAGCAGCCGGAGCCAATAAAAATATCCATAACTGCTGCTGTAATGGTTGATAAATTTCGCCATACCTTAATGAAAAGGCAAGCCATAGAGAAAAAATAATAGCTATAAAATCAACTAATATTGTAATGAAACGCTTAATATTTCGAGAACGTGATAAAAACCAGTTAGATAGCGTTGTTATTTTTCCTTGCAACATAAGTTCAGACTTTATCCTTGAGACAATCAATATCTATAATTTAACTAAAAGGTTGATTATATCTGAATATTAAGCATTAAAGTGGGAGTCTGCTCGTAGGTATGAAAAAGCATTTACAAGATATTAAAATAGGAATATGTTCAAACGAAAAAGTGGTACGCCCGACAGGACTCGAACCTGTTACCCTCGGCTTAGAAGGCCGATGCTCTATCCAGATGAGCTACG
>ENA-OSET01003677-OSET01003677.1-sediment-metagenome-genome-assembly--contig:-NODE-3677-length-13926-cov-20.359954_pt1 | contig 13926 bp, 20 predicted proteins | sample MGYA00237882_ERZ534229 | MGnify/ENA primary metagenome ERZ534229 (study PRJEB26408, sample SAMN06266212) | sediment metagenome | isolation source: Hudson Canyon methane seep mesocosm | place...
CTCGAACCAAAGATAGTTACTCGGGTTAAAGTGTTCGGTGAGCCTGAGGTAATGACACCTTCGCCATACTCCCAGCCTAAGCCATTAGCATCTAGTAACCAGTATCGGAATGTATCTGCCGTGGCAAGTTCATCAAGGATTGCTTGGTGTCCAAGTACAGCACCGCCTAAAGAAAGCGCACCTGCCCCTGAAGTAACCGAAGTTTCTTTAATTCTTGCACCATCTTTAAGCGCCATGTGCTAACTCCTTATTGTGCTGGTTGAGTGTAAGTAAATGCCGTGATTGTTTGCACTGCTGCTAATTCAATCGTGGTATTTGTCATATTGATTTCTGCGCCTGTGGTTGCAATTGCTCCATCAAAACGCGCACCTGTTGTAGTTGCTAGTGCCGGATCGTCTGTGCTTTCAAAGCATCTAAACCAACCTGCTACACCAGCAGCAACAGCCGTGCCTTTCCATCCTTGCGCTGCGTCTTTTGATACAACACCATCAGTCACAACATCTTCCCAGTTCAGACCTGTTACACCTGCACCATCTAATGAGATGGTAAATAACAAAGTACCTGCCGCTACATCATTTGCCGTTGTCGGTTGCGTGCCTGAATATACGTTAATAAACGCACCATCCATGACGGACTGAAAGCCCTCGGTTGCACCAATGCGATTAAGTAAGCCTTTTGATCTACGTAAAGCCATTTTGTTTCTCCGGTTTTAGGATTATTGCGCTATCACAGCGCTAAATTATTTAAACGGTTGCTACTAGGTATTTATGCTTAGTAATAACCGCTGTTAAAGGGTTGTTGGTATTAAGTTTGAATTTTTTATGCGTTAGGTTTTGCACGCTTCCATCTGGCGATCCAACACAGATACTTCCATCATTAGTAACGAATAAAGCCCCATATCCCGCAGAGCCATCACCTAAATCATTTAGGTCAATGCGCTTACCTGTATTCTTTAGTGCAGGCATTGAGTGAACCGATCTAAAAACCCATGTATCGGGTGATTCACCAGACGCGTAAAGAATTTCTTGTTGCGTTGAGATGTAAACGCCATACTCAGTCGGGACTAGCATGGTTATTGGTGATTCAAATGGGTAAGTATTATTTAAGAAGTCGCACAATTCATAATCAAGCGCCTCTGAATAAAATAGGTAGTTATCACTAACCGCTAATAAATGCCCTCTAAATTCATCGAATATCGTAGCCACTGGCATTGCAGATTTATACTGCCTATCAAGCGGTTCGTTTGAGTCGAGTAATTGCGCAGGATTATCAATGGTTGCAGTAATTGAGTTGGCGACAAGATAAAGCTCCTCACCATCACGACCGGACATATAAATATTTGCTGTATGCCCTACTGGAACATCAGCACTAATGGTTAGTTTGCTATTTTCTGGCAATACAACCAATTCAACTTCCGCTGCGCCCGATTCTCTTCCATCGGGTGAAACGCTTGTTGCTGTTATTAAATAGCGACCAGATAACAAACCACCAACACCCAGTACGGAATTGATGCTAGGAATATAAAGCCCCATTTCACGCACTGCACTGCCTTCAATGACACCATTGTATGCACCTGTTGAAAAGTAAGTGTTACCTGCAATCTCTACGCTAGTTAAAGACGTATGCTCACCAGTAATCGCCTCAAGTAGCTCAACCTCTCCACTATCGTTAATTCGATATAGCTTGTTTTCTGATAAGAATAAATTGCCGCTTATTGCTGTTATGGCCCCGTTAAATACCGCAGTAAATCCCTTGCGCGTAGCAATCCTTCCTTGACGGTCAATATCAATGTTTTTAGCGACTATTAGCCCTTTCAACCCAACATCGAGCGGGTTATTCTGGTTATCTGCACCAGTAAAGCGATTTAGTCTCATACGAATTTACGCGGATAAACGCGCGAGTTAGCCCGACTGCTTTTTATAGTAGTCATAAATTTAGCCGAATGCTTTCTACCGAATAACTCAGTGAATTGGCTTAGATTGAATTGCGCAGCATTAGGATCAAATAAATCCTCATCCCTGCGCGAGTAAGCTTCGTACAGCACATAGAAAAGTAAATCCTCATGCCACTCTTCCGGTATTTCGGGAATATCAATATCATTAACCAATTTGTTTTCTGGTCGATTAATAATACTTAAATTAATTGTGGCATCTTCAAGTGGTATTCCTACCAGCTTAATGTTATTGCCGTTTTGAATGTAATATTCAGGTGCTTTGATTAGTTCACGCCACTTATTAACATGATCATCAAGCTCTATTACACTAATTTTATCTAATTGCTTACCATTAATTGATAGGCTTTTAACAATAATGGTGCTTACTGGGAGTGCATAATCAGCGCCCCCGGCAAGTACATCAATTGTTTTTTCTGACGTAAGAAGTAGAGCGCGTTCCGATGCTTCACGTTCTGCTCGATTAATAGCGGCAGTAATAAAAGTATCACTCCATTGATAAGGCTCAACTTCATCATCAAGTCTTTCACGGATAAACGAACGCAGCTCTAATAAATTCATACGTTTTTACCGTCCTTATCGCACGGAATCATATCGCCACGCGACAATAAGCCAGGTGCTACTTTAAATATGCGCCCGTTTTCTGGATGCTTTAAAAATTCAGGCTCAATTGTCACCAGTTCATCACTGATTGTTGCGCCTTCATTTGACTCTAATTCAAGCACTTGATTTCGTAAGCTATCCAATGAGTCACGCTTATTTAGCGTCACATCAAAGGTTTCTTCAGCATGAGCACAAAGCTCATCCTTAGTCATTTCTTCTGTATTTGGCATAAATCACCCATAAAAAAGCCCCACCGAAGTAGGGCTAATGATTAAAATTACTTCGTTGCAGGCATGTGAACCAATGCGTCTGCTTGAACCACTTTGAACCCGAATACATTTAATCCACGGATGGCATCACCAAACGTATCTTGTAAGCGGATTGTTTCAGTTTTAACGAACTGAGATGCAAAGGTAATCGCTTCTTTTTGCCCAGCAATACACTCATAAGTACCTGTATTAAGCGCAACATTGTTTGACGAATAGACTGTGAATCTATCAATCTGACCAACACGACCATTACGAAGGATTGATGTACCATCCCCAGAAATTGACGCATCTTGTAAATCAGATTTTTTGATTGTTCCACAAATCCATGGTGGCAAGACAATAAAACGACCAGAATCCGGTACGTTATTTTCATCTAATGCGGTACCTGCATCGACAATCCAATCAAGCACGTTTAACTTAGTTACTTGTGTTGACGCAATTGCAGCAGTAGCATCAGCATAAACAGCGGCTAAAACCTGCTTATCAATCGCGATTTTCATTTGCTCGGCAGCATCCATTGTCGTTTCATTAACAATATTAATATCTGCTTGCGCATTATCAATATCATCAACTTTAAACGCATAAGACTTAGCTTTATCAATGATAAGCTCAATCATGCCGTCAACAAGGTCTTGATAACTTAGCGTGCTATTAACACTGTAATCATTGACAGCAATGGTCGGTCTAACGCGAATCATAACTTTTGACCCGCCAGATTTTATTTCACCCTCCCAGTTATGGTTAGCGATTTCACTTAAAACAGTATTTAAGTAGAATTTAGCTTGTAATTTTTTTGACCATACTTCCCACTAACCATCGGTTAGCCCGACTATCGCATCAGTCATCAAGCGTCCTTAATTTACCGCCACATGCTATATGAGAACTCCTTGTTGTATGCGGCCTCATATCTTTGCCGCATACATTACATTTCGGATATTCCTTTATAGCACCTAGCTCAATTAATTCTTTACACTTAATTACCGCCACCTCGCTTAGTCTGTGCGGGTCACGCTTCATAGCTTTCAGTTCGTTATGCAGGTGCTCTCGTAACTCATCGTTAACGTGCTTACCCATCACATTATCAATCATCCAGATAACAAGCCTTGCTTGTTCTTTTTTGATTATTAAGTGATTAACTATGTTCTGAAGGAATGGTCTTGCAGACTTTCCACCAAGAACCCATGACCAAGCATTTTGCCAATTAGGGTTTTTTTTATTCCTTTTTGCTTCGCTTAGCCCTCCACCGTGATTTGCGTACAATAGCTTTAACGGATCTATTCCGCACTCGGCCATTGTTACTCTTATTCTTGGTGTTATATAGGGTCTACCTGGGTACTGCTTGTGATGTGTTAATTGCATATCAATGCAACCCTCACCATCGACTAATCCTGCTATGTACTTCCAACTTAATCGCTTCATGGTTTTCTCCGAACTGCGTATTTGGTTTGTCGTGTTCCCTCTGGTTCTGTTAAGTCCCAGTTATTCAGAGGTGGTTTTACTTGCCCAAAATCAAAGGATAGGCAAAAAATTACCACTCGGGAGGTTTGTTCCCGTTCTTGCTACGCCAATAGGCATAATCTTTCTCCATTAAAGGAAACTAATTAGCTGTGTCTCACGACATGAGCTTTCTTAGTTGCACCAATGCTTCACAGCAAAGGCTTATTTCTTTTTACGCAATCAATCCATCTGCCATTGCTTTATCAATAGCCACTTCGTTTTTAGCGAATACTTCTGGCGACATGTTGGCAATGCTTTCGCGGGTGAATTTTTCTGGTGCGTTACTTGTTGGCGATACCTGGCTTCCGACGCGCGGTGTGGCTACATTTTTCGCCTGTTCTAACTTGCTTGGGGCTTTTGATTTAATCCCCATTTGTTGCTTATATTGATCTAGCACGTAGATAACATCTTCAACCGAACCATTACTAATGGCTTGCTTAACAACCTGTGATTGCTTTGCTGACCACTCTTGAAAATCCGAACTATTAGCCATCTCAACTACATCAGGGTGCACCTGCTTAACTGCTGCTAAATGCGCATCCTGCTCTGATTGAGCGTTTACCTGCTGAATATTATCGTTAGATGTTTTCACATCACCCAATAGCTTCTCCATTGCACGAAGTTTACTAACTAACGGGCCAACAATTTCAGGGTAATCTTGCATTAACCCATCTAAGTCATCAGGCGTATCTTTTTCGATACTTCCTTGCTCATCAGATGTGCTTGCTTGCTGCTTTAATAATTCAGCATCTTTTCGTAATGCTGCTGCTTCTTCTAGTGCTTGGTGCATTCTGGCTTCTGCGTTTTTATAGCGCTCAGCACTTACCATGCCACCATTACTATCATCTTGTGCAGCTTGCTCAGTTTGTTGCTCGTTATTATCGGTATCAGTCGGCAATATTTCAGGCTCTTGCTCTGCAAGTGTACCCTCTTGTTGCTGCTGCAATAATGCGTCTGCTTCTTTATCTAACTGCTCTGGATCAATCATTTAATGCTCTCTTTTTTGTAGCGAGGCTTTCGCTGTATCACTACGGTTAGTGAGTTACGGGGCAATGCCGTGTCCATAACTCGAAATTTTTATTGTTCTAAAATAGCGACTGCTTGTTCTTCTAGTTTTAGAATTTCTCTTAATTCTTTGCAGCTACCTTGTATTTGTTGGTGTCTGCTACTATCTGCGTACTCAAGTTCATCTCTTAATGATTCAAGCCGTTTATTGAGGTGCTGGATTACTAGCGGCCATTCCTTCGATATTCTCAGCCGGTAAACTGCCGATGCCTCCTCCCTCGATAGATGCTTGTTGTTGTATTGCTTGTTCTCGCTGGATTTCTTCATCGTCTTTGATTATTTCCTTCGCGTTAATATCCATTGATTCAGCAATAGAGCGTAGCAATGCTGGTCTATTCACGTAATTAACATCAATAGGATTAGCTGTCATTTGTGCAAACTGCGTTAATCTCTGGCTTTGAATTTCCTTGGCGACTAGCGTTGTTGCTCCGCGTGCATCAACATTCATATCACCTTTGATTTCATGCTTATCGCTCCACTGCATATTCCAGTCGTATAGTGATTCAAGCAGGGGTCTAATCATGTAATCATCAATATTTTTAACAATACCTTTGATTGATGTATTCGCAGCCCCCATCAGCATACTCATGCCCGAGGCTGTTTTATTCATCCCTGATATTTGCTGGCCGTGCGTATAGCTTGGTAATGCTGTCTCTTCATCAGCGAAACGTCTAAACATTTCAATGAGTGAGCTAATCGGCTGTACATTTGAATTAGGCTGGTAAAAACGCATCATTGGCACGCTTGGGTCGCCAGAATCTCGCTTCCACACTTTCCACGGTTTAAAATCATTAGGATCTTCACCGGCTGCAAGTAAGTTAGTATTAACCTCAACTTGTGGTGCAGATGAAATAGCCATATTATCGAGTAATGATCTAACAGAGGCATTCAGTGTTTCTTGAGAGTCACGCATCATTCGCGCAGGACTAATTCCCCAAAATTGATGAATAACGCGCTGATAATGAAAAATCTGATACGGCAATCGTTGTTTCTTTGCTGGATTGATTTGTGCTAGTAATGTTCTACTGCCACAAACCCATACATTAGCGTGATAATCTTTTGACTCATCATCAACATCAACACCGGCACCTATTAATTCCATTCCTGATACGGTTCCCCAGTATTCAAGCACATCATAACGATGTGACTCTGTTGCTGTGGTATTGTTTAACCCGGCAATACTCTTACGCTCAATCTCGTGATGCTCTTCAACGTGCGTGCCTGTTTGCCCTGTATTAATTAATAAATCATTAATAACTTCAGCATTAAACCGTTCATCTCTTTTTAGTTCGCGTAGTTGGTTACGATTAAGCACGTGACGCTGGTACATGCCAATGCAATCATCAACTGAGTCTGCATACGGGTCTTGGTATAAATCAAATACAGAAACTTGTTCAATTTGTGGTGCGGGTCTTTCTTCGTTCTGAATATCCCAATCATCATCTGATTGCTTCCAAGACTGCTTAACTGCCACACCTGTTGTGACACCCTTGAGCGCACCCGAACCAATAACACACGACTCCATGATTGCAGACTTTGCTTTTCTATCATAATGAGCCTCAATTAATTGATCTTCCATTTCATCGGACATTAACTCAACCTGCATCTTTGCAAGCTCTGATAATTGCTCTGCCGTGAGCTTAATCATTTGACCTGTTACTGGGTCTTTAATGATATTGCCGTTTTCTAAGTCAGGTGATGGTGTTGCATCTATCGACCAGTGTTTATCGTTAGATTGAAATAGTAAATCAACTATGCGCGAATAAGCGGCAATACACTTAACTAGCGTAATAGCGACATAAACATCTGATTGCTCCGTGCCTATTCTGATATTTGATTCATAAATACCATTAAACGCACGTAAATCTTTTAGCCATTCTTCTTCTATTTCTCGCTTCGCATCTTTCCAGACATTAAAGCGCCTATTTAACGTAGAACCCAGCGCATCATTAATGGCCTGTTGCTTCCGTTCTTCAACCTCAATGTCTTGTTGCGTTGGTTCAGGCTCGTTGCCCATCTGTATGTTGAGTAAGCCAGCCATTCCTTAATACCCTGTTTTTCTGAATGGCGCTTTTTTCTCTTGAGTCAAACATTCATCACTTTCGTAATGAGTATCAACACCAATCATCGCAGCCTTTCCAGTAAACGTATCGTTAGCATGTGTCGCGTCACGATAAATTGTAAACAGAACAATACTATCAGGCTCAAGGCCAATCAGCTCCATACCATCGGCTGACTCAATAATGTTGTGCGTTAATGATGCTCCAGCTTGTTGTTCAAGGAAGAAGTCAGGTAATTTAACAAACTGCTCACCTCTATGCCCTCTAGCCCACCATGACTCAAACCCCCATCTAACAACACCACTTTCATCGCCAACTTGATTATGCGTCCAGTGTACATGCGGGAATACTTCGCTTAATTCTTTGTAATCATGCAGGAAATGAGCAGACGACCACGACTCGTTTTCAGTCGAAGCGCTGTAGCAAGGTAATTGCAACCTACCCATGATAACCTCATAAGCTGGAGCCTTAGCTCCCTTGGTCGGCATACCTAACCCAGCAGAAACTAAATCATTCCATCCGCCAGATGAGCTTTCGTTTCTTGTTTTTCCAATTCTCATAAATAAGTTTCCGTCTGTGGGAATGTTATTGTCATCACGACAATCTGTTATTTCCTGCTAAGGGAAAATACCGCTATCACAACGGTTAATGATAATTTTGTGTACTGCTTGTTTTGTGAATCTTTGGCTTAGGTGCGTGCAATACCATCTCACCCGCTATTGCTCTTGACATCACCCTATCATCAAAGCAACCTGGCTTAGCGTTATAGCTGCCGTTATCTTCAATAATATAAGTCTCAAGCTCTTTAATTGTATCTATGCAGCAAATACCGTGGTCGCCATCCCTAAGCTCTGCTTTTAATTGATCGATAATCTTTGCTTTGCTTTTGGCTGTTGTTAGCCACCCAAAGCGTTTAGTCTCTTTATTTTCACCACGGTTCTCTAAATCGACTTGAGCGTAAATATTTGAATAGCCGGTTTTTCTTAGCGTAGTGAGTGTTGTTAATCCGTGGTTGTTTCTTTCAACGCCCACAAGCGAATTATTGTATTTCTTACCCAGCTTAGCGAGTAAGTCACCAAACCTATCAGGATCGACATGACCTCGCCATTGAGCTACTTGATAACCTTCTGGCAACTGTAAAACATCAGCACAACTATAATCGCCAGTGATTAAACCTTCGGCAACATCGGCACCAATAACATAGCGCTTACCGGGTTTAGGTTCATCCCACACTCTTAGTAACCCATCTTTTCGCTGATTAATACTAGAACTATCAATATCAGCACGATAAGTTTCAGTAAAACACTCTGCCTTAGCTGCATTAGTATGATCGGCTTCAAACACCGGCCTACCTGAGAATAAGAAAGCTTCTTCTGGTGTACATGGGTATTCTTGCTTAAATAAACTTAAACCTAATTCATGTACTTTAATTCTGCGCCACTGCAATTGCTTATCGCTAAGATTATGCAGCTTAACTAATAATCGCTCTTCTTTTGTGCGCTTAAATTCTTCAGGAACTATCTTTGCGTATTCATCCTGCCAAAACCACGGACAAAATATAGCGATGTATTCACCGACACCATTACTAGCGTCTTGCCACATTTCATAGAACTTACCACCCACACCATTAGCAGTGCTTTCTAGTATTGATTCAGTTTCGGCCTCATCAGGCAATGCCTGCATAATACCGGCCATGTGCTCATCAGCATGCGGCCAGAAGGCAACCTCACTTCCATGAAACAATTGAATAGTCGAACCTCGACCTGTCCCCTTACTTCCCGCTGTGCCTAACTGATAATCTGAATCAATAGAAAATATTAACTCTTTAGCGTTTGATGCTTGAGTCGGTACTTTAATTTGTGGTGGCGTATGTTCATAATAACGCTTCACCATGTTAAACAAATTCGTTGTGGCTTTTTCTTCGTGAGTCAGAATATACGTTCTAATCCCCACTTTTTGAGTTGTTTTCCAGTAGAAGCGCCCACCAATCATAGTTGATGCTCCCTGCTGCCTTCCTTTTAAAATAATGGCCCTTACTTTACCCGTTTCGTTTAACTGTGAATCCAGCCGTTCCGTAATGTAAATCTGTGCTTTATTTAAAATTAAAGGAGAAACTTTGCCTGATTTTGTTTTTATCTTTAATACATTTTCAGCAAAAAATTTAAAATCCGCCTTTAATCTTCGTAACTTTTTACTCTTCCTCTTCATCGGGCAACCCATCAACCCAGTCACCTAATCCATTGTGACTTACTGTTTGTTCGGTCTTATCTTTCCAAGAGAAGTTATTTTTTAGATTGAATATTAAACCTGCCGCTGGCATACCAGATACCAGTGATTCTTCTAGCGACACTTCAACCATTAGTCGTGCTGTCTCAATTATTTCCGAATACTCATCACGATTAGCATAATCAACTAACGATGTTCTACTCTTAAACCCTAATGCTAATGCCAAACCTGACATAGTTGGTGGCTTAGATATTTCGTCATTCGTAACGCACGATGCAAAATACGCATCAACGCATCGCTTTAGTTCTTCTGGAGTCTCGTACATCATAACTCTGCCTACTTTTGCATTCACTGCCTCTTCCTTGTGTGATGGTTTAATTATTAGCCGTACTAAATTTTAGGCTTGTAAAAATCACGAATAAACTGCTTTTGATGTAGCTGCACTTCATTCACATCTTCTTTTATCGCACTCAATTCAACCATGATGCTTTTCTGTGTGCCGTACATAACAATTAGCCCAGTGACCGCAGCAATAATAAGCGCTTGAGTAACTGATTTAATATCCACTTTGTAATCCCTTGATTCGACCTGGTGAACGAACGGCATATAATCCATTGCGCACATCATTTACTACCAGCCACGTTTTTTGATCTCCCATGCCCGAAGCACCCTCTATTTGTCACGGCCTGTTGCTTTGCCGTAGCCCATCTGCAGTTTTCAGGAGTGTAATTACCATCAGAATCAATCCTATCTAAAGTCATGTCTTCCGGCCTATCCCCCATGTCTAGCCAAAATTTCTTAAAATCATCCCACTCGGCACATACTTCAATCCCTCTACCACCGTACCACTTGAAATTATCTTTATTTTTATTCATACATCTTTGACGCATCTCTTTCCATGTTTTATATGTGCGCGTCTTATTTGCCTGTCCATGCTTTAAGTTATGCTTGATAATTGACTTAGCCCTTCTGCATCCACACGACTTTGTATGTCCGTCTCTTAGCTTCAGTGATGTTGTTACGGTTTCACCACCGCAATCACACAAGCACACCCACAAAGCTCCAGCCTTCGACTTCCTTTCGCTTCTCCCGGTAACCGTAAGAGAGCCAAATCTTTCACCAAGAATATCAACAACAGCCATTATCTTGAGACCTTTTTATATTTTTCAAAAGACCTGTATCCACCAAGCCCAAGTATCCCATACAAAACCTGCATAGTTATTTCTGTATCTATACTTGGAAAATCACCCTCGTACTGAAAAAACACCAAAGCAATAAATCTAGCAAATGGCTCAACTAAAGCAACGTACAGTAAAGATACCCCACAAACCCATAGAATAAATGGTCTTGCACCTGATACGAATACTGAGCTACTTGCAGCCTCAATCTTATTTATCTCAATCTGGCCAAGAAGAAGTTTAAATTCACTTTGCATTTCACCAACTAAAAGCAATGCCTTATTCTTTTCCACCTCTGTTGCATCAGGCCATATCCTTGAAACAATGGTGCGACCTAAATTAGATACGGCAGCTACAGCATCATCAATTCCAAACATTACATAAAACTCCAGACATAAAAAAACCCAAGTTCTCATTCAAGAATCTCGGGTTTCAGGCATAAAAAAAGCCGAATCAATCAAATGACTCAGCTTTCACAACTACAATAAAAAGCAGTATATCGACCTAAAAGCGGCAACGCAATGTTTTTTTACTGTTCGTTATGTTTCTATATTTACGATCAGAAATGGAGCGTGCTCTTTACTTGCTCCATCAACGATAGTGGCCGGCACCTTCCATACGGGTAATCCAAATATTGTATCTTCGCGAAAAAACTCGAATGCTGGCCATGAAACCCCTGCTTGAATTTCTTTCTTACATTCAACCCAGTATTCATAACTCATGTAAACTGCAAGCTTTGGCTCATGCCTACAATCCGCGCTCAATAGAATTAAACTTTGTCTCTTGTCATGTATTGCATTAATGACCTCATCTATTTTCATAATACTTCTGCCTGTTAATTTCGTTATTCGGCCTGAATCTCATCTGATATACTTTTTAAATCCTTGCCGGCTTCGACAGCAATTCGCTATGTTTCTTTATCAGCCAGATAATCACTTATAGTTCTATCACCTTTATTAGGGCCATAAGGAATACTATCTAGCGACCAGTTTCCCGGTAATTTATCCGACTCCTTAAACCTCTTGGCAGCTAATGGTTTTTGCGATTGCTTATAGGAATTAGAGTGTTCAGCTTCTAAATCAAAATAATAGTCGTCATTATTTTTTGCATATTCAATCGCCTCATCTTCTGTTTTTGCTTTAATAATAATGGATGAAACGTAAGTTACTCTTGTTTCTATCTTGACTTCAAATAGTGGCATAATTATTTCCTCATTAATCCTATTTATGTTCAGAATAAGCCGAAACAGCATCAAGCGCAACCTTATGAAGCGTGCGCCCTGTTCTTTCACTGCACTTTAATTCTGAATGAATGTCACTTAGCGATACATCATACTGATACCTCAAAATCAAATACTTGTACGCACTGTAATTAATTGCACGTAATCTTTCTTCAATTGCTGTATTCATTCGTGAGATAAAAATCAAAAAACTGCGATCTGTCATTTCTATACCGCTCGGCACTGTTGCACCAATAGAACCACCGTCATGCGTATCACCAAGCTTTGCACTCATCGTGTGTTTTGCATAGCCACTATTACTCTCATTCATTTTAAGATAATTAAAGTACGCTTCAACATCAACCACAGCTTTCGATTTCATTTATTAATAGCCCTTCTTTTTATAGTGAACATTTTTTATTTTATTTCTTCCCTATAAATCAGGGGCTTACATAAACCCAGTCGCCACCATCACACGTAAATAACTGGCGCTCTTCTGCTTTGTAATCGACGTGAATAAAAGTAGGATAACGACATATACGCGTGTAATTAGTATGCTCAAGTATTAGTCGGTACAGCTCATCAAGCTTGCTAGGCTCAGTACACCAATCCACAGCCCCTTTGCCTTCAAAGCAATGCTCACTGTTCCCGCTTCTGCCGTGCTGTTTTTCCCATACTAAATTCCTATACCCACTTTTTTCACTGGCCCAGACTGCACTACCCAGTTGATGCCGGACTGACTCCATTGGCCCTATGTGAAACTCACGCAACTTATCGGCTACTGAAATAGGCAGGTAATCACCATCAATCACCATGTTCTTTAATTTGAAAAATGACTTCATTATCTAATTCCTTTTGATTGCTGAACCTTTGACTGGCCGTTGTACTGCCCTGTATTCGCATAGTTTGCTTCGTATGGCACTTCTTCAACGCGGTAGAACTTAATCTGACCTATCTTCATACCTTTTCTTAAAAGTAATGTGTGATGCCTAGTTTCATTCTTTAACTCAAGCGTTAGTTTTGAATTGTTCCAGCCGGGGTCAGCATAGCCAGCAAGAAGGTGTTGTAATCCGTTTCTTGCACCAGAGCTTTTCAATACAAATTCAGCAACAATATCGCTAGGCAAATTAAACACCTCACGACTGCTCGCTAAAATAAAGTCACCTGGTCGCAATATAAATCCATCAGCAATATCTTTTTCAACCATAGATATATTTTCTTTTGCCATTAGGTCAATTGGATGCGAATAGGCTTGCTGGTGGCAGTCCTCGGTCATTACGTGATCGTCCAATGTAATATCGATACTTGCACCATTGATATTCGCAGGGTCGGCAGTAATAACACCACTCTCGACTAACTTAACTAATTCGTTGTAACTTAATAAGCTCATTATTTAATCTCCTCAAATCTTTCTAAAAAGTCGTTCTCATCACGCGACCAAATATCACCATTACCATCAATATAAACAGCCTGAACAAGCCATCCATCTTTTGTAGCGGCTCTGTTTGTATAAAACAAAAACTGATAAGTATTACCCGTTTCTTTATGCACATGTGTTTCAACCACGCTTATCCTCCTGCAACATTTCAAGCTTGCGTTCACATGCGCTGATAATATCTTTCAAGTCAGTTTCAATATCCTTAGCTTCCGAGCCTCCCCACCGAATCGCTTTCTTAAAAACCGTAAACGCTACAGCGCACCTGATATTTAATATCTCTTGCAATCGAAACGGGTCGAGCTGTACATCAACAAAACCCTGCTGAAAGTTCACTTCGTTGACTTTTACCCGGTGAAAGTTTCGGTAATGCTTCCCTGGGTCTTTTGCTTCATTCATAGTTTTATTGTGGTCTGTGATAAA
>ENA-OSET01003678-OSET01003678.1-sediment-metagenome-genome-assembly--contig:-NODE-3678-length-13924-cov-17.795046_pt1 | contig 13924 bp, 12 predicted proteins | sample MGYA00237882_ERZ534229 | MGnify/ENA primary metagenome ERZ534229 (study PRJEB26408, sample SAMN06266212) | sediment metagenome | isolation source: Hudson Canyon methane seep mesocosm | place...
CTGGCTGTTAATTTAAATGCTTGTCCATCGTTATACAGTTCATCGGCTTTGTTCCAACACATCTCATCCTTGCGTTGACGTTCAGTCGCATCATCCCAATGTGGCAAACCTAATTCTTTCTTAGTCAGTTTAACCAAGTGAGGGGCCAAAATCACACAACCACTCTGACCTGTCCAATGCTCCACATCTAATGCTGCATCAAATTCAGGTAATGCAGGATTCCCTCCGTTGCCAAAAATACTTTCTACAAAATCCAGATTACTGACCAAAGTGCCTGGTGCAAAAAACCTAATTTCCATAGATTTTTGTTCTGAGATTCCAGGAATTTCAGGACAAACAGCAGGCCTCAACAGTAAAGAAGTAAACATGTAGGCAGGTGTTTCTTCATTGGCTGTATACGGTATCATGGTCAAATCTTTAGGGGGATTCAACGCATGGCCAAGCATTGCAGCAAACGCTTGCTTGGGCACTTCTTTTTTATCACCTGGCACAGGCAAACCGCCAGCAGCAATATGGAAAGAACCCTTTGTTGTTCTTCGATCATTGGCCGGGTTATGTAAAACACCTTGCTTAACTCTATAGCTGGATACACATTCAGAATTATAAGTATCTTTCCCTACGGGTAAAGATAACTCTCTGGCTATTCCATGACGATCTAATTCAAAGGTAAGTGTTGGTAAGGTAGGTGTTTCATCTAAATTTAAATCTGCTAAATAACTATCGATAAAATTTTGAATTCGTTGGTCAGCAGGATAATGATGAGAAACCAGTTGCCGGCTTTTTTCTACAAAGCTGCGTAACATATCATCAGCTGTTGCCATAAAATCGACAGATTCATCATGTAAACAGGTAGGTTGACCACAAGAAGCCAATTTAAGGTTAATGTACAGATGTAACTTTTGATGCAATGAATCTGGGTCTTGTTCAGAATCTTTAAAACCCAATGCTTGTGCTAAATCCACTTTAAATCTCCAGGCAAACTATTACGAATGCAATTTTTTTTAAAAAAAACTAATGAAATACAAAAAACAACTGACTTTGACTACTTAAAAACCTATATGATGCCCTAAGCTAAACACTCAAGTAATTTAATAGGCTTGTACTAACCTTACCATTTATTTATCGAAGATTTTATGTCTTTTTTTAGAAATAGTCTATAAAACGAATTTCCCCCAACTAACACTTCCCTTAAGACAGTTAAATCATTACTATTGAATGGTTTAGGCTCCTTTTTTTAAAACACTATCAATTTATCAACTCTCTTATTAATGACGTAGCATAACTCCCTGCTGGCAATGTAAAATTGAGTAATAAATGCCCCTCGTCTTCAAACTGCCACTGCAAGTCATTTGCCATGACTCTCAGCGCTCGTCTATCAGAACTTAAATCAAATTTAATCAAGCCCTCTGCTAATGCCTGGTTATGCTCAATAATATCATTTTCAATCAACAATGCTTGATCAGATGTCTCGGTTTTCCCTTTCCCATACATCATACCTGCTGGATGAATTTCAGCCGTTTTCACCCTATCCAAAACAGAATCATCAATTTGATCCGCTTTAAAATAACTATTCGATTTATCAAATATCAAAACATCACCTAAGAGCGCCTTATTCCAGCTCCCATCCACTATTCTTTTAGCCAATAATTCGTTGAATAAATAAGAACGTGCGGCTGATAAATAAATACTACGCTGTTCACGTTTTACTTTGGCACCATCAAATAAAGCCAAAGCCTTATTGACGTTTTGCCCTTGCTGTCCAAACCTTTGCACCCCAAAATAATTAGCAATTCCATTTTCTTTTATCTGCTGAAGCGTTTGTTCAAGAAGGACCTTATCGCCCTGCAACTCTCTGATTCGTATTTGAAACTCATTACCTGATAACACGCCACGCTTAAGTTTTCTGGCATGCCGTTGAACCTGAAGAATTTTAATAGAGTCTTCTTCTAATTGAGTCCAATCAGGATCTGCTTTGCCTGGTAACCAGACACTAAACCATTGGGTGGTTATAGCATGTCGATCTTTTAAACCGGCAAAACTCACATCGCGCTGCCTAACACCCGCAAATCTGGCAAGTAATCTTGCAACATATTCGGTATTTTCTCCACTTTTTTCTATCTGTAGAAAAACATGTTCACCCGTGCCATCTGCTTGAAAAGATAGGCACTCTTTAACAATAAAATCGGCAGGCCTGGTTTTGATTTTACCTAGGCTGAGCGGGTTGTCATAGACCCTAACCCATTGAGGAATTTGAATAGTAGATTGATTTATTTCTGTCATTATTGAAAATTAAGTATTTTTTGGATCTGGGGAGTCACTCATACATTATGAAATAACCATCTCCAGTTGCTACTACTACCATTGTAAATAGTTTTCCTCCATATTACTCAAGTTTAAAGAGCAATTCTATGAGGCTGAATAAATATTCACCTGATTCCCCACAAATTTCAGCGAATTGCCAGAGACAGTATTATTTGCTAGTAAGGAACGATTCTGGAATAAGTTCCATGACAACTATTGATGTAGGAACGTCCGTCCCCGGCGCGATTTTAAATAGATGCTTTGCTCTAAAAACTGCCGAGGGCAAGCACTCCAATCTGTTCCTCATTCACTAAAAAGACCACACAGTATTATAGGATGTGCTGACAAAAGAAAGCCCATCATCCATATAGCCTGGTAGCATTGTTCCCTACCCCCTAGATACCAGCGCAAATCCCTAGTACATAGGTCAGTAATGAACTAAGTGAATCCCTTCAGGTATTCTGAAAAAATGCCTTCTTTAATTCAATTAATGTGATTAAGCTCATATTTTATAGATAGAAATAAAAACCTAGGTCACAGATTCTAGCCGTAGGAAGTTGTATATTTAAATCTAATTTAATTATTAGGAGTCATACCATGCCCGTATTAGCACAAACCCGTATTATTTTTATTGAGCAATTACATGAACGATTTCTTATGAAAAAAGGCCATGGTGCATTTGCTTTTATTAGCCTTACAGATGCCGTCTCCTTATTTGATGCTTATATAGATTCTGGCAAATCAGCCGATTCATACATTAATCAATTTGTAAGTTCAATTTAAAAGATACCCCAGCGTTCATTAGAGAGCCTAAGCTCTCTAATGAAAACGATGTTCATCCCAGTTATTTAAAATATCAAATCGATATTTTCAAGTGTCGATCATACATAACGATCGAAGCACAGACTCCCAAGTTAAGTGACTGTTGCGTTTGTATTTTTACAAATTGCAGATAAGCCGTCTTGGCATGTTTCCCTATATACTCTTCAGGTATATCCTTATTTAATAGCTCAAAATACTGCGTAATTTCATCTACATCTGCTTTAGTCAATCCTTTGGCCTCTCGCCCAAACATGTAAGTGCCGTTAACAGGATGTATAAATCCCCGTATATCTTTAGCCTCAGCCACGGTCTCTACAACAACCAACGTTGTTTGAGCTGGCAAATGCCGTAAAAAATCGGCTAATTTTTCAAAATAGATCAAGGTCACTGCTGCAAGACCCTCTTGAGTATTCATTTGATGTGAAAATTTATGAATATTTCCCTTATATTGATCTTTTACAAAGCCTCCAATAACAAAAATTGTATTTACTGAAAAATTTTGTCCGCTTCTAATGACAGTCGCCAGATTGTCTCTATTTTTAGGTTCTAATAAAACGATATTCATAGTTTAGTTATTTGGTAACTATTCAGTATATTTAAAATCGTAATTCGATTTTTCTTAGGCCCTCTCTTGCTGGAGAGGGTTTGGGTGAGGAGGCGTTAAAATAAATTATTTTTTGCTTTCTCTCTTTATTTTTAAAAACAAAGAGAGAAAGAATGTTGAAAAAGAGATTTTTTTGATTTCTCCTCACCCCACCCTCTCCAGCAAGAGAGGGCTTAAAAGCAATTTAAAAACGCTGAGTAGTTACGTTATTTGTTACTTCATAATGGCATAAATATGCTCAAGCCCGTTCACACTCAAAAAGTATGTTTATTATATCCTCCTCAAATGATACAGATTACAGAAAATTCAAGCTCTACATACAAGTCACAGCATGCACAATTTAATAAAATTAATAGCGCTTTTAATTATTTCAACTAAAATTATTTTTAAATAACCTGAATTGTAGGGAAACTGTATTTTAACTCTTACCCCCGTTACTCTATCCATGATTTCCCACACACTTTCATCAAGCAAATGTATAGAAAGCACTTTCTTGTTCTCTACGGTTTTTAGGAGGAATATTGAAGCTGAAATCGTTTGTTCTCCATAACGCTTTATTATGGACTGTGCTACTTGCTAGCAGTTTGTTTTTCTTGCAAACTCCGCAGTTGCATGCAAATGAAGCGATTAATTTTAAAATGGCTAAGCAAGCCTTTGAACGAGGAGACTTTTCTACTGCCAACAAAATTTTTCATGCTTTGATAAAGCAACAGGCTGGCGACCCAGAACTGGATTTCTTTCTTGGTCGTAGTGCTTTCGAAAGTGGGGACTTTGAAACGGCATCATTTGCCTTTGAACGGGTACTTATTGCCCAACCCCAAGCAGATAGGGCTCGCCTGGAATTAGCTCGCTGTTATTTTGAAATGGGTAGCCTGGTAATAGCAGAGAGTAATTTTAAACAGGTTCTTGTTAACAATCCCCCGCCCCCTGTCAGACAAAACATCCATCGTTACCTGGATTTAATCGAAAAAATGGCTCAACAGCATAGTTTCAGCGGCTTAGTTTCCGTAGGTATCAGCTTTGATGGCAATATACACTCATCCCCAGTTGATCAACAAATTCAAACTATAATTGGAAATGTAACGCTTAGCGGTAATGGTTCCGCAGCACAAGAAGATTTTATTAATCAGAATAGTATTCAGCTTAACCATCTTTATCGTAAACACCCAAAAAGTATGGGCTGGCTTTCTTCTGCCATGCTGCATAACTCCACTTATGCAGATGAACAAAACCTCAATCTTAACCTTTTTGGCCTGAATACCGGGCCAGTCTGGCAAAATGGTCAATGGCAAACGCGACTGCAAGGCCAGTTTAACCACTTGATTCTGGATGACAAACGCTATATGACTTTAGCTGGATTTACCGCTGAACAAACCTGGTTAGCAACCCCTAGTTATAACTTAGGGCTTACCGCCCAATTTTCTTCTCTTGATTATGCCAACTCAGACAGGGATGCCGAAATATATCACTTAGAATTTAAACAAAGCAAGATCTGGGGCAAAAACAGACTGTCTGCTTCCTTTGGAGTAGAATTTAACCAGTCTGACAAAGATCACTACAGCTATATCCGTGAATTGCTTTCAATCAGTTATCAACGTCAGTTACCTTGGCAAGTTCAGGCAGAACTGGATTTTCGCTATTATCACTCTGACCATGATGAATCAGAACCTCTTTTCAGTGATAAACGGCAAGAAGATTTTCATGAATTCCGTGCTGGTTTAAGTCGTCCACTCTGGCACTCAAAGGTTAACCAGCAACAACTTCGTGCTCAACTACAGTACGCATACACCGATACCGACTCCAATATTGGTTTATATAAATATAATAAACAGGTCGCTAATTTTGTTCTTAGCTACCTGTTTTAAATCAGATTGAGGCAAGATAATGTATAGATGGAATAAGGTTCAAACTGAATTACTCCCCCTATTGCTACTACTCCTGCTTTTTAGCGAAACCTTAGTTGCGACGCCCAAAGCCCAAATCGGCCAGGTCATTGCTATCCGAGGCCAGGCCGTTGCCATTGATCAAATGAAAGTAAGTCGCGTATTAGGCCTAAAAACTAAAATCAACACGGGTGAGCTGATTAAAACCAGTAAACGAAGCCGTTTGCAAATTATGTTTGCCGACAATACTATCGTCAGCTTAGGACCCGTTAGTGAGTTTATGGTCAAGGACTATGCCTGGGATGCTAAAAAGCAACAAGGAAAAATGACCTCTCAGGTTAATGAAGGCGTCTTTCGTGTACTTGGCGGCTCTATCACCAAAACTTCACCACAAAATTTTACTACCGAAACACCCAGTGCAACTATTGGCATACGAGGTTCCATTTATGCAGGGAAAGTACGGAATGGCAAGCTAGATGTTGTGTTTCAAGGGGGAAAAGGCATATATGTTCGTAATCCACTAGGCACCGTCGATATTACTACACCTGGGTTTGGCATCAAAAATATCGGTCACAATAAAGCCCTTTCTGACCCCGTTCCTTTTACAGCAGAGGATATAGAAGGCTTGGACCCCTCAAAAACGACAGAAGTACAACAGCAGCAAGCAACATCAGCAGAAGCCAATGATACAGAATCCACCACGGAGACAGAAGCCGTTAACAATGAAGAAAATCAGACGCCTATCAATGATGAAGTGCAAACGACTAATACCGATCAAACAGAATCCACTCCATCTACTTTAACAACTGAAACAATAGCCCCATTGCCTTTACCTGCAATTGAACCACCCGCACGAACAGCAACTACCGATACTTTAACTGAACCCTTGCCAACAACTGCAGGTGGCAATGCCGCGCTCTCAGGCCGCTACTCAGCAGTCCAGGATGATCAGGTAGTCTCAGTCAATATTGCGGATATTACCTGGCTTGGTAGTCTTTCAGGACAAACTAGTTCAGGAAAATTAAGCAGTACAGCATCAACAAATAATGGCAACTTTGCTATCTCAGCCTTTACAGTCACGAACTATGACCCTAGTTTATCTTATACAGGAAGCACAAAAGTATCGAATCAACCCCGTACATTAACCTTACTCGGCAGCTCAAGCACTTTCAATACAGCTGAAACAATAACAGATAATACGGGTGAATTTTCTGTCTTCACTCTAGATACTTTATTCAATAATTCAAGCTATAAATACAGTGAACTAGGATTCCTGGGAACTCCCACACTAACACTGCCCAACACAGGAATAAGTCGATTTACAGGTGCTATGCTAGGCACATTGAACAGTGTCATATCTACTGATTTTGAAGCCATCGGCCAATCATTTGAGTTAGAAGTCAACTGGCATAATGGTAAAGTATTTGGTGTCGTCATACCCTCCACCCCTAACTCAGGAAACGGTTTCTTTTATGGTGATATCTCAGGAACTGGATTTAGTGTCTCCAAGGTCTTCGGTAATGATATTGTCGATGTGGGGCCAGGTCCCATTTTAGCTATTGATGGTAGCAGTAGTTTTGCTCAATTCTATGGTAACCAAGCTTCAGGTGTGGGCTTCGTAGCTAACGGTAATACTTATAATATACTTAGCCAGGCCACACTTGAAAACTGGCAGTTCACAGCTGCGGGGTTTCGTAACACTGCAACAGCAGCTTCATCAACAGGCACAGTCATTTGGAAAGGCTTTGCCATAGGCGTAGGAGAAGACATGAATCAAATTGATGTTGACCGCCGCTTATTTATGAACTCAAACGCTAGCGATTTCAATCTCACTATCAACCGTGATACCGGTAATATCAGCGGTACACTTAATGCCATAGACGTAGCCCCATCAACTGCAGCCCTCAACAACCTGCAATTTGGCGGCAGCAATGGTTCCGCTTATATTTCTGATCATATCTTTGCGACAGGCATTGGTGGTGGCACGCCCATTTTTGCAGGAAGTAACGGACCATTAAAAACCCATGGAAATTATTTAATCACCGAAGAACCCTCTAAGCAATTAGCCAATTATGCCAGTTGGGGGAGCTGGGAAATTGCTTATACTGAACCTGGGTCAGGTGATGAATACCATGTACATATGCCAGGTTCTCTTTGGATTGCAGGTGAACCAACTTCAGCGAGTGATTTTGCTACGCTCAATTTTGCCGCCACTTATAATGGTCGAGCTGAAGGCGTGCACATTCCCAATGTAGGCCAATACAATCATATGCCCTCTGGCACATCTTCTTTCAACGTTAACTTCAATACGGGCATGCTAAGCGCAGGATCAATTAACTTTCCTGCTGGCAACGGAGCCCCTGCACTTAATTTAAGTATTGCTCCAACCACTGTTTCCAGTAGTGGTTTTTCTACCACGGTTATCACTCCTAACACAGGCTCAGTCAATGGTGCATTTTATGGACCTGCAGCAGCATCAACTGCAGGAAACTTTGCAGCCCAAGTCGGTACAGACCGTTTTATTGGGGTTTTCGGAGCTGATCGTTGACCCCGTTTGGGTCAAAGCTAATAACGCCAACACCTTTTAAGGCAGGGTTCCTTTGTGTGTTGTTTTCCTGTCTTTTTTACCTATCCTTTGGCACCAATAAGCCAGCGCTACTGCAAGCACTGGATAATCAGCTAACCAGCACCATGTTCCACTGGCGTGGAGCAGAAGCGCCTCGTCACCCAATCGTTATCGTTGATATTGATGAGCCCAGTCTGGCAACATTAGGTCAATGGCCCTGGCCACGTAATACTGTTGCAGAATTAATTAAAAAGATCCAACAACAAGGGGCTAAAGTCATTGGTCTCGATATCATGTTTATCGAATCAGACAGGACCTCACCTATCCATTTTTTAAAAACCTATCCACAACTTGCTGACTCATTCTCGTCCTTATCGGGCAGTTTAGATCATGATCAACAGCTGGGTGATGTTTTAGCACAAAGTAATTCGGTGTTAGGTTATGCAATGATAAGCAAGGATGATGGTTTAAAAAACCCAGCAGACCTGCCCTTCCCCTCAGCAAATTTAAGCCTTACCACAGACAATGTCAGTTTTAATAAATTACAATTAATACCCGTTTATCGAGCTGCGACCAACCAGGTTTCCATTGCTCAGGCACTCAGCGAAGGCTTTCTCAATTTTTTTCCAGAATCCTCAGGAACTGTGCACAAAGTCCCCTTATTACTGGCTCTTAATGAAACCCCATATCCCTCTATGGCACTTGAAGTTGCTAGAATAGCCATGAATGAACCCACCTTAAAAATCCATCCTGCCGAGACAGAAAATGATGGAAAAAGAGGATTAATTGGCTTATCAATCGGCAACAATTTCATCCCTACCGATGATCAAGGACAAATGACGATCAACTTTCGAGGTCCCTGGCGTAGCTTTGAATACATATCAGCAGTAGAATTATTAAACGACAAACAATTTCCCCAGATAAATCAAGCTATTGTCTTGCTGGGAACATCAGCTATCGGATTACTCGACCTACAAACAACCCCATTTTCACGGATGTCCCCGGGAGTAGAGATTCACGCCAATATTATTGATAATATTTTGGCGGCAGACCCAATGAGGCATGATGTTTTAACAGAAATAGGTATAACGATTACTTTACTTATAGTCGGCGGTTTATCACTTACTTTGATACTCGCTAGAACAAGTCCCTTGTTCGGCGCAATGGCAGCACTATTGATGGTATTATCCACAATAGCTGGAAACTACCTGTTTTTATTTAAAAATGCCAGTATTGTTGGTATCACCTATCCCTTACTGACCATTGTCCTAATTTGCCTGGTAGTGACTTTAAGTAACTATTTCTTAGTCGAACGACAAAAACAATTTATTCAGGGGGCATTCCGTCATTATCTGGCCCCCAAAGTCGTCGAGCAATTACTGCAACATCCTGACCACCTCTCTCTATCAGGGCAAGAAAAAGAATTAACAGTGATGTTCAGTGATATCCGAAACTTTACCAGCATTTCTGAAACCATGGACTCTGTTGCATTGGCTAATTTTATGAATCGTTACTTTACTGAAATGGGGGAAGTGATCATGCAAGGCCAAGGCATGATCGACAAATTTATCGGTGACGCCATCATGGCAATATGGGGCACGCCATTAGATGAACCTAAACATGCTTTGCAAGCCGTCAAAAGTGCTCTACAGATGCAGCTATTGACTGAACAATTGCGCCAACAATGGGTAAATGAGAACTTACCTGAAATATACATAGGTATTGGTTTAAATACGGGGCCTATGCGAGTTGGCAATTTTGGTAGTGAGCAGGTATTTAATTACACCGTGATTGGTGATCAGGTTAATCTGGCTTCACGGCTTGAGGGCTTAAATAAAATTTACGGCACAACCATACTCATTTCTGAGCGCACCAAAAACCTGGTTGCTGATGAAATACAATGCCGAGCGATTGATTTGGTAAGGGTAAAAGGAAAGCTTCAAGCGGTTGAAATCTTCGAACCCTTGTATTTAGGAAAACAATCTAATCCAGATCTAGAACAGTGGCAACTGACCCTAAACCTTTATCGACAACAACGTTTTCTTGAGGCCAGAAATGAGTTAGAAAAACTCAATCAACAAACACCTCACCTACTCTATCAACTTTATCTACAGCGAGTGGAGCAATTCATACAGACACCTCCAGCGTCCGACTGGGATGGCTGCTTTGTTCATTCAACAAAATAATACAAAAGTGCCTTCACAGATATCAATCTATCCGTCTCAATCCCGATTTAATACGTTTACCCATTTCAGCTCTATATTCTTGTTCCGCTTCCAACCAATCAAAGCGATCTAAACCTGGTTTAGGCTCTCGTGCTATTGACTTATAATAAGCAGCATCAGATATCCATTTTTGTCTTTGCTTCAGTTTTGAAGATAGTTTACTAATCATAAGAGTCAATTCCCCACTACAATTTTTCAATTAATTGTTAACTCTAAGCCAATACTACCAACATTACAATAAGCAACTCAATCCGCGCTACAAGAAGGAGCAATACCCATCGTTAAACAAAAAGGTCTTGTTCATACCCAGGCCTAGAATATCAATATATTCGACATTTTTCAGGCTCCTCCAACCTGAATTGAACCCGTAGTTTCATTCCGAACAAGGCAAGTATCAAGACTTAATCTCATCATTGTTTAAAAACAGGGAAAACGGCTAATGCTGGTTGGGATAATGATTATTTACTCAATTTAAACCTAAAATGTTGGAATGTTAGATCTGACCCTATTTACTCGGTCGCATTCTCTTTGATAGATTCCCATCGGGCGTCTCTATCAATAAAATAATAATGGTTATCCATCAAACAATAAGCATGACAAACCCAATTGATCGTTTTACACTGGTCTTGTAGTGTTTTCGAAAATGACACACGATCTTCATCCGTTAAAAAAGATAACCTTGCGAGCATTACCTCGAGAAGTTATATGATAAAACAGCACCTGTATATTCTATTCGGATTGGACGAGCCATGACAAATGCCTACTGATAAATATCATAAAGATAGACAGGAATAAGAAAGAATAAAGACCCCGTCCTTTTTTGGACCCGATGTTTTACTTGTTTTATTCAATCCAGCTATACCATGACCAAACAACATATAAATATTCTGGCAACCATCACTATTTTTCTTTTGCTAAAAAGTCCTGTAGCTGCTGAACTTTCCACTCCCATAGATAAGCAAGCGTATTCCATAGGTGCCATCAATAATGGTTGTATTTCAGGGGCACAGGCTTTACCGCTACAAGGTGTAAATTTTATTGCAATCAACCTCCAAAGACGTCGTTATTATGGTCACCCCATATTGATCAAAACCCTGCAATTATTAGCCAAAAAAGCTCATCAGCATCAGGTTGGTTTTCTGCAAATTGGTGATTTAGGCCAATCACAAGGCGGGCCTCTAGCTTATGGTCATCGCAGCCATCAAACAGGTCTGGATGCAGATATTTGGTTTAACCTGAGTCCTGAAAGCTTTAACAACACCAATAAAGACCGTAGTAATATTTCTCAAGCTTCCATGCTTAAAACCAATAGACTAGGGCTGAATAGTTTATGGAATGATAAACATAGAAAACTGTTACAAATTGCGGCAAATATTGAGGAAGTAGACAGAATTTTTGTTAATCCCTATATCAAACGTGATTTATGTAAAACAATTAAAGGCGATGACGATAGGCATTGGTTAAAAAAAATACGCCCTTGGTACGGTCATGATGAACATTTTCATATCCGCTTGCATTGCCCGGAAACCAGTCCAAACTGCATCAAGCAGGCACCGATTCCAGACGGGGAAAGCTGCGATGCAACACTGGACTGGTGGTTTCAGAAACACCCCGTTTCGAAGCTGCCTAAAGCAAAATCCAGCCCTGCGCTACCCACGGCCTGCCATGCTATTTTATCTAACAAATAAAAGATATTAACCAGACTAGATAGCATTCTCAGCCATTTTCCAACAACACCATCTCAACTATTTTTCTTTATATCGGCAGTGTATAGAGGGGCAGGCCTTTGATTTATGATGACAAGGTATTATTCCCTCCTTTCCCTACTGGAAAATGGTGTCATTCTATTCTCTATTGATTATTTCAATGCAATATTATCCTTTAACCATCATAATTCAAAGGCCTGAGCCCTAGCATCTCACCAATACACCAATTATTACTAAGAGACCTTATTTCTGGGGATAAGCCCCCAAAGCATATGATAATCAAGGCTTAAGACTTGTTTATCAAGCTTGCTATAAATTGTTATTACAGTGTGGATAGTTTTTAACAACTAACTGGTTAAACACAGTTCTTCACAGTTTCTGAGTATAAACTTGTGGATAACTCTTTATAACTCACATATCTAATTGATTTTATAATATTATTTTGACTTGTATAGTTTTTATACAATCTAATTAAACAGCAAATGTAAATAAGTCACAAAACAGAGGTAAACGGCTCACATCTTTGTTTTTATGAGTTTTGTAAACTAGACCCAAGTTCGAAACAAAACGAACAAAACGAAACATTAATTTTAAAAAACAAAGGCCAATATCATGAAAACTTTAACTTCAGTAGCAGTATTCGCAATCGCTTCAGTTCTTTCATTCAACGCTATGGCGGAATCAAAAGAAAATCAAAAGGGTCAGACTCGATTGAAAATCAAAACCACGCGTGTTTTCTTAAAACCAATCATTTCTTCAGTCATCAGACTGGGACTTTAAACTAAAATCAAAATAAGTCAGCTTCAATCGAGTCTGCCCCATTGGTTTTACTTCCGTGTATTCAGATATAATTAAAAACAGCCTGCTAAAACGAGATTCAAGAAATTTTACTCTACTTCCCAATCTTCAATATCAAGATCTGGAACACGCGAAAACTCCTTTGTATTATGGGTGACACAGGGTTAAATCATGAGTTCTAGCAACAGCGGCGATTTGCAAGTCATAAGGACCTATTGGTGTGCCTTGCTTAGCAAGATAAGCGCGAATGTCACCAAATTGAGCAACCGCTTTAGCTTCGAAAGAAAATGATTCAACTAATGAAAACAGAAACTCTAATTTGGCAAGATTCTCATCAACTTTCAAGCTTTTATAAGCACCATAGAATAATTTCGCTTTAACTACATCACACATAACAATCTGTGCTTCAGATACCAGGGCAATACGTGTTTTTACTGGATTGGGTTTACGATTAAGATAAACAATCCAGGCATTGGTATCCAGTAACCACATTATTAAATTTCTCTACGGACTTCATAGTCACCTTGAGGAGCGCGTTCTAAAACATCACCTTGCCAACAGCCGCCAAAGATGTCAGTGTTGGCTTAACCTTCGTTTTAGCTTGCTCTGGTGCATCCTGTTCCATATCGATAAAAATCACTTCAGTACGGCGGTGGCGCAATTCCGCAGGTACAGGAATCATCTCTTGTGGGTCTTCTATAATCTGACGAATAGAGAACATCATGCCTCCTATCACTTAAATATTGAACAGCCTAAAAGCGTCGGGCTATTATTGTTTTACAGCAAGTATACCAAATCTAAAGAAAGACACTGGAAGGACACTGGGGTCTTTCCATACAACACCAACTGTAAAGTATTTTTTATATACGCGCTTCCATTAAAGGGACGATCCTGCGTCCCGTGACGCTGGAGCGTCACAATCTGCATTCCCACGCCGAGCGACACTGCCATTAAGTTAAGAGAAATACAGCGTGGGGCGCAGTGCTTTAGCCTGCTATTTTTAGCTATGAATGCAGGCT
>ENA-OSET01003680-OSET01003680.1-sediment-metagenome-genome-assembly--contig:-NODE-3680-length-13920-cov-13.863397_pt1 | contig 13920 bp, 10 predicted proteins | sample MGYA00237882_ERZ534229 | MGnify/ENA primary metagenome ERZ534229 (study PRJEB26408, sample SAMN06266212) | sediment metagenome | isolation source: Hudson Canyon methane seep mesocosm | place...
TAGCAGGCTAAAGCACTGCGCCCCGATAAGCTTATTTTTATAGCCAAATTATCATGATTGGGTATGAATATTTTTATGATATCCCTTAAGGGCTAACGAGATTCCAGCTGGATTGAGCCATTGACTGTTGTCGTGCAGGCACTTGAGAATAGTACCGATTGTTTACATGTGTCTGAAAATCTTCCTGATATTCAATTGATCAAGAAAGTATTCAAGCTCAGTCAAAACAGAAGTATAGAAGATAGGACGGTGTAATAATGAATGGACTGTAAAAATATACCCAGCATTTAAATTTAGTGGAGAAAAAATATGTCAGAAAATAATTTTGCAACAGGCCAATGTTTATGTGGAAAATTTAAATTAACTATTTCTTCCGCACCACTAAAAATGGCGCAATGCCATTGTGATGACTGTAGAAAATCAACAGGAACAGGGCACATATCGAATGCTTTTTTTAAGCAAGATGAGGTTAAGATACAAGGCGAAACCAGTCGCTATGATTCAGTGACTGATAGTGGCTCAACCATTAGCCGCCATTTTTGTCCCACCTGTGGCAGTCGCCTTTTTGCTAGCAATAGTACGTCTAAAAGTATCATAGGTATCTCAGTTGGCATCTTGGAAGATAGTTCATGGTTTAAACCTGATTTGATTGTCTATAACAAAAGCAAACCTCAGTGGGATTTTATGGATGAGAGCGTAGCAACTTTTGAGGGGATGCCACCAGCATCAAGTTAAGCTAGGAGCTTGTCCGAGAATAGAAATGGCCAAAAGGGCTTTTTCCGCATTAGTGCAGGGATGCACGTAAGTAGAGCAATGCAGGAACTATTGCCGAGTAGGCTCTCTATTCTCGGACAGGCTCCTAGTGATTATAAACGGTTAAATTACATAATATCGCTTATTCACGATATTTCGTTTAATGATAATTGTCTTAATTTGTATTATTTACTTAAAATTACATATAAATAATTGTTTTAAAAGAATATTAATGTATGTTTAGATTTTGGCACAGCTCCTGCAATAGTTATCTTGTTACTTAACTATTTTGGAGAAAGATCATGAAAACAAAAGCAACAAGATGGCTAAAAGTTGTTTTAGTCAGCGTCATTTTTAACCTCGGCATACAAACAGCGTATGCCGAGGAGTCGGGCTATGGTACTCAGTATAAAACCGTCAAAATTGATGGTTTAGATATTTTTTACCGTGAAGCAGGGAATCCAAAACATCCAAGCATTCTACTGTTGCATGGGTTTCCGACTTCCTCACATATGTTTAGAAATTTAATCGCTGAATTGTCTGATCAATATCATCTTATAGCACCTGATTATCCTGGGTATGGCAATAGTTCAATGCCTACAGTTGATAAGTTTGACTATAGCTTTGATAAGCTTGCCAATGTGGTCGATCAATTTATCGATAAAGTGGGCCTCAAGAAATATAGTTTGTACCTTATGGACTATGGCGCACCTATTGGGTTTCGTATTGCTGCCAAATACCCTGAACGTATTGAATCGTTGATTATTCAGAATGGAAATGCCTATGTAGAAGGGATTGATAATAACTTCTGGGAGCCCATTAAAGCCTACTGGAAAGATCGTAATGCAGTAAACCAAGGGCTTGATAATGAGTGGTGGAAAAACGTAAAGGCTGCTTACAAAAAACCAAATATGAGCAATGATGAAGCTTTACGATTTCTATTAACGCTGGGCGCAACAAAATGGCAATACACCAATGGTGTACGCAATGTTAAAAGCATTAGCCCAGATACATGGAATCACGTACAAGCTTTATTAGATAGAGAAGGTAATCAAGAAATTCAGCTTCAACTTTTTCACAGCTATGGATCAAATCCACCACTTTATCCACAATGGCAAGCTTACTTTCGTAAACATCAGCCACCGACTTTAATAGTTTGGGGTAAAAAAGATGAAATTTTCCCAGCAGCAGGCGCTCATCCTTATAAAAATGATCTAAAGACTCTGGAATTTCATTTACTAGATACGGGACATTTTGCGCTTGAAGAAGACGGTCAAGTGATTGCCGATACTATGCGAAAGTTTTTGGGTACACACCTTTACAAACAGTAAGTCTAAAGACTAAATAGTGTGGGTGTAGACCAGCATATTGACACTATTGATATAATTTAACATGTGCATTTGCTTCAAGATAAACTCAGTAAGGGTATTTTGAAGAAGACATAGCTAAAGGTTAAAGATCTTCTAATCAAACAAGTGACTGGTATATGATAGAAATAATAAGGTCATCAGTTGTTTTTAATATGGAATTAAATAGCATGAATACTTCTACAACCATCGAAAATAAAGACTTGTTCAATCCAATCAAACTGGGCAAGCATACGTTAAATAATAGAATTATTATGGCTCCACTGACACGATGCCGGTCGGATGAAAATAATAGTCCAACAGAAATGAATCGGATTTATTATCAACAACGTGCCAGTGCAGGGTTGATCATTTCCGAAGGAACTCAAATATCACCGCAAGGTGCAGGTTACCCAAATACACCCGGTATTTACAACGATCAACAAATTAAAGCATGGAAAAAGATTACTGATACGGTACATGCTGAAGGCGGCTGTATTTTTTTACAATTGTGGCATGTGGGACGGGTGAGTTATCCTGGTATTCAGCCAAATGATGAACCGCCCGTTGCGCCCTCGGCAATAAAAGCGGAAGGGGACTATGTACAGCCGCGAGCATTAGAAATCAATGACATAGATGATACCGTCCTGGATTATAAAGATGCCGCCGAAAATGCTTTGGCAGCAGGTTTTGATGGCGTAGAAGTACATGCTGCTAACGGTTATTTAATTGACCAGTTTTTACGAGATGCAACCAATAAACGAACCGATCAATATGGGGGTGACTATAACAACAGGTCACGTTTTTTATTTGATGTACTTGATGCAGTGATTGGCGTATGGGGCAGTGACCGAGTAGGGATACGATTATCACCGACTAATACATTTAATGGTATGTCAGATTCAAACCCTGAAGCTTTGTTCAGCTATGTGGTTGAGAGATTAAATCCATTAAACTTAGCCTATCTTCATGTACTGGAAGGCAGTATTCATACCGCTGATGAGGCTGAAGAAAGTAGCTCTTTTGATAGCAGAAGTTTACGAGATGTTTATAAAGGCACTTATATGGCAAATAATGGATACACCAGAGACTCAGCCGAGCTAGCCATTGCAACAGGTCGTGCGGATCTAGTGTCATTCGGTGATTTATTTATCTCTAACCCCGACTTGCCCAAGCGATTTTTACAAAATGCAGCATTAAACCCAACAGACCTTGATAGCCGTTATGGTGGTGATGAAAAAGGCTATATTGATTATCCAATGCTAGACGCTTTAGCAACGTAGATTAAACAGAAGAACACAAAAGTGAATAAATTAAACAAAGGGTATTACCTCTAAGTGACAAAGATTAATCTGATTAGCCATAATCTTCAGCCAATTTCCATAGACAGTATTGGCTGCTGATAATGGACAATGCAGGAATGATTTCCAGGACAACTCTGATGTAGGAGCGTCCGCCCTCGGCGCGAATATAACAGGCTCTTGCTTTAGATCAAAAGCTCTATTTAAAATCGCGCCGAGGGCGGACGCTCCTACCTGTTACCCATTCAAATTAAAGGACTACACAGTGGCGGAAAGTGATGGGTAATCAGGAAGATTAATCCGACTTATTGCGATATTAAGTCCTCCCTTTAAAAATATCCAATCAGGTTTTTATGCCAGATAATGAATTTGAGATTTCAGCAAACCGTGCGGGCCAGGGGACAATAGCAGCGCGAAGTTCTTTCTGATACAGAAGGGCCTGCGAGGCTAAGCATAATGGGAATTGGTCGAAGCGGTTTGGATAATAATTCAAACCTTGATTGATTATTTCTGGTATCTAATCCAAAGGCTATTAAACCAAATGAACGTTAAAATACCTGTAATAGCTTTTATGGGTGATAGTCTAAAGAACCAGGCAAAATAACGATCAAATTGAGCTAGATATCGTGGCGTTACTTTTGCAGCTGGCTCACCCATTTTGAAATGACGATCACAATCCAGTTTAAAGATTAATTGCCAGGTATTCGAAGCAACATAAGCACCAACTTGATACCACATTTTAATAGACTTTATTATTCCCAGCTCTCGCATCAATTGAGTTACGGCACCCAGAAAAGGTCGCATCTGTAAAGCCCGAGTGTCTGTTTGTGACTGATAAGCGGATTGTGCCAGTTCGAAAAAACGCTGAAGTCCAATATGATTAAAATTACAAAGAAAGGCATTGAGTATTTGGCGTTCTACCAACCCTTCAGTCACAAAACGACGTGCTGAGGTGTAAATGGTTCCAGGTAATGTAAACCATTCACCGTGCTCAAAAATTTTAGTGGCAATTCTAGCATCTTCCATAAAATGTAAACTTTCATCAAAACCACTGACAGTCATAAAAAATGCTGTGCTAATCATCAGTCCTTGATCGCCATTAATGGTGTCAGCGCGGTTTAATGAAGTTTTGGCAGCATAGAAGTAAAACCCCTTTGGATGGGCCTCCTCAGTGTCATAAAATTCGAGTGAAAAATGTCCAGCCATATTGCCCTGATTTGTTACTTTATTTTGCTGTCTAAAATGCTGGACTGCTGTTATCAGTAAACGATCATCGGTAACCGTGGTATCAGCGTGAAGAAATAACAACAAGGGTGAGTCAGCATGTTTTGCCCCTAGATTCATCTGTGCAGGTCGGCTAGCCCGTGAATTTAGCAACAGGCCATTGTGATTGTTGGCAAATGTCTCGCAAATGAGTAGAGTCTCGTCAGAGCTACCACCATCAACGATGATAATTTGTATCGAAATATCCTGCTGTTTTGAAAGACTTTCCAATAAAACAGGCAGCTGCTGTTGTTCATTATAAGTCGGTATGATGATACTAATATCGGGCTTGGAAATATCCATAGAAATATTGTGCGCACACTCAAAACAAGATAACGCACATACTACACCTCTACATGAATCAATAAACAAGCTTTTTAATCATTTCGACGCTCTGTGGGTCACTTGTCTAGTCATTATCTGTTCCAATGCAGAAAATTATCGATAAAATTGAGTGATTGCGAAGTCTGGTCCTACTTTGGTTTTAATAAGGTGAGAAATAATCAGGCATAATCGACTAAGGGCTGGTTTAAAAATAGGTTCAAAAGTAAAATCTGGACAGGTTATTGCGTATGTGGGGCAGTTATCTGGTGGCAGTCATATGTTACATTTTGAACTGTATTCAGGTACAGAATCGGGTAAATTGACAGTACGCTCTAATAAGCTATATCAACGCCGTTCGGATTTGATTGATCCTACAGATTATTTGGATAATGCCAGTTTGCCATAATTTTTACACTTTCAAAAAAGAGTACAAGGAAACCTGATAATGAAATTGAATATAAACTTAATATTTTTGATTCTATTGAATAGCTGTATGGCGTACTCTTCTCCAAAGCTTGAAACATTATCTACAGAATTAAAGTCTGAAAAAATTCCTTCAGAAATGATGCTCGCATGGAAAAGCCTGCGAATAGCAATATTGGCTGATGATGTTGAGGCTGTTGCTAAGGTAGTTCACTTTCCTCTTAGGTCTCTGGATTATAGTTTCAATGAACTTGAATCTTTTTTTGAGCTTAAGAAACAGTTTGCCAAGGTCTTTGAACCTCAATTGCTGAAAATCATAAGGAATGGTGAGTTTAGTTTAGCAAAAGGTGATCCTGGTTATGAAGTCGATTGTGCGGAAGGGTATATGATTTTTGGTTTTGAGGAATATGAAGGTAAATATTGGCTCTCATATTTTGGTAGTATTAACGAATAAGAAAACCAAGGAGCGGCCGCGCGCAAGGTCGATAATTACAGCGGGTCCTTTTGGAAGTCCCCATTCTATGACCGCATGACAACTATCATAGAGCTGCTTCGGGGGTGTAAAGCATGGCATATTGTGGACATTAGCAATTATCGGCAACTGCATGGATGCAGGGCGTCAGAGTGGTAGCCAATATTTTAAGCGGAGTAATGACCGCTAGCTTTTAGCTGTGTTGAGTTAATTCGTGTAATTCTATATTGATCAGTCTCAGTGCTGCTAATACCGCTGCAAAAACCTGGTTAGAATGAACGCCGCGGGTTCTGCGAGTTTTTTGCTTGCAATCCCAGCTGATAACACATTCGGTAAGTGCATTGGTATGTCCGCCCTTGGGGATTCTAACTTCGTAGTCTAATAAAGCGGGGAGGGTATAGTCATGTAGTTTCATGACTTTATTGATGGCATCAATAAAAGCATCAAAGCCACCATTGCCCGAGCCGGAAGCAATGTGTATTTCATCTTTTACTTCAACTTTTAAGCTGACGGTTGCTTCTAGATTCAAGCCGCTGGTGATTGAGCAGTTTAGAAGTTTAATATGATGATAGTCTTTGCTTTCTAATACATCTGCAATGATAAAAGGAAGATCGTCAGTGGTAATGGTTTGTTTTGAATCGCCTAGTTGCACAACTTTGGCTAAAACTTTCTTTTGGTTTTCTTCAGAAAGATCCATGTCGAGTAGTTCCAGGTTCTTTTTTAAAGAGGCTTTGCCGCTCATTTTTCCTAGTGCATAGCTATGGATTCTGCTGAAACGTTCAGGGACCAGTGCGCTTTTGTATAGGTCGCCTTTTTGATCGCCATCAGCATGGATACCTGCTGTTTGGGTGAAAACATCTGCACCTGTAATAGGTGTATTAGCAGCAATACGTTTGCCAGAGAAGTTTTCTATCATGTTACTGGTGCGAACAAGGTGGCTTTCATCAATTGATAGATCCATGTTCATTTTGTCTCGTAATACGACAGCGACTTGAGCGAGCGAAGCATTACCGGCGCGTTCGCCTAAGCAATTTATTGTGCAATGGATTGAACTAATACCTGCGCGTACAGCTGCCATCACATTAGCTGTTGCCAAGCCATAATCGTTGTGAGGGTGGAAATCAAATTGCAGTTCGGGGTAACGGGTGCACATGTCGTTGAGGTTGCTGTAGACCTCTTCTGGTGACATAACACCTAGAGTATCAGGCAGCATAAAATGGCTGATACCTGTGCGCTGTAAATTGTCCATTAAAGCAAAAACATAATCACGGTTATCCTTGTAACCATTTGACCAGTCTTCCAGGTATACATTAACAGTCAGGCCTTTCCCTAATGCATAATCAACCGTTTTTAAAATGTCAGATGTATGTTGTTCCAGGGTTTTTCCTAATTGATCACGGCAATGCTTTTCGCTGCCTTTGGTGAGCAGATTGATAACGCTGCCACCTGCTTCAATGATCCAGTCAACGCTTCGGGTGTGATCCACAAAACCTAAAACTTCAGTGCAACCTTCAAAGCCTTCTTCTCTGGCCCATTCATTAATACGTTTGACAGCCTGTTTTTCACCATCGGAAACTCTGGCTGAGGCAACTTCAATACGGTCTACGCGTAATGATTGCAGTAATGTTTTGGCAATATTGACTTTTTCATCAGGAGAGTAGGAAACACCTTGAGTTTGTTCGCCATCACGTAGCGTGGTGTCCATTAACTGGATATGTCTGGATTGTATGGACATGTTATTGCCTAGAGAAGAAAGGAAGTTGTTTTTGCTTTGTTAAGTCCTTCTATATAGATAGCAGGGCTTATAGATAATTATATAGGATGTGCTGAGGCACGAAGCGCATCAACTGACAATGATGCGCTTCCTATCTATTTATATTTTTAAAGTAGTTTGATCATTAAGCCCAAAGCCAAGGAAAGTCCTGTTTGTGCTTTGCTTCATATTGGTCAATAGAGTCAGTTTGCTCAAGTGTTAATCCAATATCATCAAGGCCTTTGATTAAGTTATCCTTGCGGAAAGGGTCAATTTCAAATTTGAAGCCATTACCTGCAGGTGTTATTAACTCTTGATTTTCAACATCAACTGTAAAGCTCACCCCTTCGTTTGCAGCAACTTCATCCATTAGCTTGGCTAATTGTTCTTTAGTCGCAACGATAGGCAGGATGCTATTTTTAAAACAGTTGTTGTAAAAAATATCTGCATAGCTAGTAGAAATAATGGTGTTGAAACCGTAATCTTCAATAGCCCATGGCGCATGCTCACGTGATGAACCACAGCCGAAATTGTCGCCAACCACTAATATTTTAGCGCCTTTGAATTCAGCTTTGTTTAATTCAAAATCTGAGTTATCACTGCCATCTTCGTTAAAGCGCCAGTCGTGGAATAGGTGGATACCAAAACCACTGCGCTCAACTTTTTTTAGAAATTGTTTAGGGATAATCTGGTCTGTATCAACATTGCTTCGTCTCATTAATGCCGCAATGCTTTGGTGTTTTTTATAAGGTTCCATGTCTTTTATCTCTTAAAGGTTGCGAATATCAACAAAATGACCGGCAGAAGCCGCAGCAGCAGCCATAGCAGGAGAAACTAAGTGTGTACGACCACCTTTACCCTGGCGACCTTCAAAGTTTCTGTTGGATGTTGATGCGCTACGTTGACCAACGGTTAATTCGTCACCGTTCATGGCAAGACACATTGAACAACCTGGTTCACGCCATTCCCAGCCAGCATCAATAAATATTTTATCTAAACCTTCGTCTTCGGCTTGTTTTTTAACATGGTAAGAGCCGGGTACTGCGATAGCAGTTACGTTGTTAGCAACTTTTGTACCTTTGGCAACTGCAGCGGCAATACGAAAATCTTCTATACGGCCATTAGTACATGAGCCGATAAAGATTAAATCAACAGCAATATCGGTAATTTTTGTATGTGCTTCAAGCCCCATGTAATTTAGAGCATCTTTACAAGCCTGGCTTTTAATTTCATCATCAAAATCTGCAGGACCAGGGATGATGTTAGTCACGCCTGTTACTTGTTCAGGTGATGTTCCCCAGGTTACTTGAGGTTCAATATCAGCAGCATTTAATGTAATAGTACTGTCGTATTCTGCACCATCATCAGTAGGAAGTGATTTCCAGTAAGCTAATGCTTTATCCCAATTGTCGCCAGATGGCGCAAATTCACGCCCTTTTAAATAGTCATAGGTTTTTTGGTCAGGCGCAACAAGTCCCGCTCTGGCGCCAGCTTCAATAGCCATATTACAAAGCGTCATACGGCCTTCCATAGAAAGCTTGCTGATTGCTTCGCCAGCATATTCAATAACAAATCCTGTGCCACCAGCAGTACCGATTTTGCCAGTAATAGCCAGCGCAATATCTTTTGCTGAGGCGTATTTTGATAGCTCACCATCAATTTGAATCAGCAGAGTTTTAGATTTTTTCTGTGGCAATGTTTGGGTTGCCATTACATGTTCTACTTCTGATGTACCAATACCAAAAGCCAATGCACCAAATGCACCATGTGTTGCAGTATGGCTGTCGCCACAAACAACAATCATACCTGGGTGAACAAAGCCATGTTCTGGTACAACAATATGAATAACACCATTATTAGGGTTTTTCATATCATATAAGTTAAGCCCATTTTCTTCGCAGTTATCTGCCATGGTCTCAATTTGTTTTTTAGCAATAGGGTCTGCAATTGGCAAATCTCTATTTTTTGTTGGAACACAATGATCCATTGTGGCTAAAATACTATGTGGGTTGCGAACCTTACGATTGGCAAGTCTTAAGCCTTCGAAAGCTTGAGGGCTGGTGACTTCATGCATTAGATGACGATCAACATAAAGTAGGGGGGCTTGACCTGTAGCTTCAACCACAAAATGGCTGTCCCAGATCTTTTCGTACATCGTTTTTTTCATAGTATTTTCCAAAACTTTCCGTCCAGCTTAAAGCCTTGTGGACAGATGTTTATTGTGTGCTGTTTATAAGTATTGATTAACCCACTATTATCTCTTAAATAGGGGGTGTGTTGCAATAACAAAGCTTTGTTGTGAAAGTGCTAGTAGTTGTTGCTGATAAGCATCATTGTAAACAAAAAACAAACAATGTATTAATTAGCATTGGTATTGTTTACTTTTTACATTACTGTATTATGTGTTTCAACTTCAAAGCAATAACTGCTTTGCTAATCCATTAACTAAATATTAGGAACAAAAGTAAACATGAAAAAAGATATCGCGATTGGAACATTATTCATTTCAGGAATATGGGGATTTATTTCAGGCGCATTTATTGTTTCTACCGTTATGTTTGCTGCTGCAGCTATGTTTAGTAATATCTTTTTAAGAGAAAGATTGGATTAAAACCAAATTCATATACCTCCTCGTTGTGATAGCAGATTTAATACTGCGAAACTTTGACCTTCTGGCGTTTTCTTCAGGAGGTTTTTTTTGCGCGTTAATTAAACACTGTTCAGTTAATATTCATGCTTGTTGGAGTATTCTAACCCCAACATCAAACAACGCTGATAAAGCAGGAGAAAGTCATGAAAATGTTAACGATAGTAATGGTTTTAATGTTCACCCCTTTTGTAAGTCATGCAGAATGGAATAATCATTTTAAACACAATAATCATGAACGTAAGCATAACAATTCATTTTTTTGGCAAGACGTAGAACGTCGCCAGTATAGACAAGAGTCTCGAATAGATAAAGGAATAGAAAAAGGACAGTTAACACGTAGAGAAGTAAGGAAATTACATAAAGAGCAAAAGCATGTTGCTAAGCAGATTAGACATATCAGACGTGATAATCGTTTAAGTCGTGGAGATAGAAGGGAGGTGATGGAGCATCTGGATTATGTGAGTGATAAAATTAGATCCTTGAAGCATAATCAACGTTATGCGCATAGGAAAAATCATAATAAAAAAGTCAATCAGGGTTATAGCAATAATAGAAATTCTTATAGGAACGACCGGTATTTATCATGGGCAAACAATGCCTCTTCAGCTGGAATATATTTTCGATTTTAATAGAGGCTGATGACACTGATATATTGCATCTCTGAATAATTCCTTGTCTAAATAGATTTGTTTTTAAGTTAATCCTCCAAGCCTTGCCTTCTCCTTTATGAGAAGGCTTTTTTTTGTGTGGGATAAGGTATAGATATACTACTGTTTATAGATTGTGCTTTAATTACTGCAATTACTCAGCGTAAAAGCCATGAAGCCCTTCCTTGCTGGCATAGGTATCCATACAAATATTCGAGTAGATTCTCACCTAAAATAGTTGATTTTGATGGGAGGGGGCCCTAGGCCGCGGCCGCGACAAGGAAAGATCTAAGATCTAAGGTCAAGAGCAATCGCGGCCTGGAGGCCCTTCTGCCGAGCTGAATAATAGCAAGTTGTTTACATTTACCTTGCCTAAAGACTTGTGTAGATACTTATGCCCTGTTAGGCAGGGCTTCAAAGAAAGACCCTCTAATACAACATTGGGGGAACATTACTACATTTTTAATTTACGCTGAGTAGATGCGAATTACTTTTATTTATTAAAACGTTGCAGCATTCATTAATGTAGAATGATAAAAAAAAATAATAACAACTATAAAATAATGACTTCACAAATTGATTCCTCTAATTTCCGATTTCTTAGAGATTGCCTAAGGCGTGTTTTACCCAATTCTCAGGCGATTGCCCTGGCGTTAATTATAATTATTGGTTTTGTTTTAGTGTTTTCATTGTCTGATGTGATGATGCCAGTATTTGCGTCGGTGGTATTAGCTTATTTATTGCAAGGAATTGTGTGTAAGTTAGGAAAGAAAATGCCTCGTATTGCAGCGGTACATATTGTATTTTCCAGTTTTATGGCTTGTTTAGGCTTGTTTATCTTTGTGTTGATGCCGATGGCTTCAGCTCAGGCGGTTCAGCTGGTTCAACGGATACCTGAAATTATTAAAAGGGCGCAAGTTGAAATTATGCGTTTGCCTGAGCTTTATCCCCAGTTTATTACAGAGGATAATATTAAAGGGCTTATGTTCTCAATTCAGGAAGAATTGTTGAAATATGGGCAAGAACTCATTTCAAATTCGGCAGCATCTGTATTGGGTTTGGTTACTGCGATAGTTTATTTGTTTTTAGTGCCTTTAATGGTATTTTTCTTTTTGAAAGATAAGAGATTATTGGTTGACTGGTTTATTACTTTTCTACCCAAAGACAGGAGTTTAACTGTTAAGGTTTGGGAAGAGATTGATATGCAAATTGCAAACTATGTTCGAGGGAAGTTTGCGGAAGTCATTATTCTTGCATCAGTCAGTTATGTGACTTATACCCTGTTAGGTTTGAATTATGCAATTTTGCTGTCAGTATTGATGGGGCTTTCTGTTGTTATTCCTTATGTAGGGGCAACTTTAGTTACATTTCCTGTGTTGGGGGTGGCGATTATTCAATGGGGCTTTACCGCAGATGAGTTTATGTATGTCGCCATTGCCTATTCAATTATTCAGGCCATTGATGGTGTGGTTTTGGTTCCTCTGTTGTTTTCAGAAGCTGTTAACTTGCACCCCGTTGCTATTGTTGTTGCAATTTTATTCTTTGGCGGTTTTTGGGGGTTCTGGGGAGTCTTCTTTGCTATTCCACTAGCTACCGCAGTTAAAGCTATTTTAAATGCATGGCCAACCTTGGCAGAAAGCCATTTTGATACTTCTTTTTGAAGTCTCTAAATAGCCTAGGGCGGAGAGTCCGCCCTACACTTTGAATTGAATAGCCGGTCTTTTATAATATCTCTGAAGCATAATCTGCCAGACGAGAACGTTCACCACGACGTAATGTAATATGCGCACCATGTTGCCAGGTTTTAAAGCGATCAACAATATAGGTTAAACCTGATGTGGTAGCGGTTAAATACGGCGTATCAATCTGTGATAAATTACCAATACAGATGATTTTTGTACCTGGTCCAGCCCGGGTAATCAGGGTTTTCATTTGTTTGGAGGTCAGGTTTTGTGCTTCATCAATAATGAGATAACGATTAAGAAAAGTACGACCCCGCATAAAATTTAATGAGCGTATTTTTACTCGATTCATTAGCACATTATGGGATGCATCCTGTTCCCATTCACTGCTACCAGAACGACTGCCTAACAACTCCAGGTTATCTATTAACGCACCCATCCAGGGAGCCATTTTTTCTTCTTCAGTACCGGGTAAGAAACCAATGTCCTCGCCAACAGGCACGGTTTCTCTAGTCATTATTATTTCCTGATAAGTCTTGTGTTCCATGGTCATGGTTAAACCAGCGGCAAGTGCTAATAATGTTTTTCCAGTGCCAGCGGTTCCTAATAGAGTGACAAAATCAACCTCTGGATCTAGAAGTACATTGAGAGCAAAATTTTGTTCTCTATTTTTAGCGGTAATACCCCAGGCGTTATTATTTTTATTACGGTAATTTTTTGCTAATTCTAAGGTTGCTGTTTCCCCGTCGCAAGATCTGACAATGGCTTCAAAATTAGAGTTGTTTTCGATATATAGATACTGGTTTGGGTACCAGTCACTGACTAAAGGGTCGGTTATTTTATAAAAAGCACGATCTTCTTCTTGCCAGGATTCCATTTTTGAACCATGTTTCTCCCAAAAGTCCGCGCCTAACTCTGTTGCGCCACTATATAATAAATCAATATCATCAAGGGTCTGGTCATTATGATAATCTTCTGCGTTAAGTTCTAGAGCGGCTGCTTTGATACGCATATTGATATCTTTCGATACCAAAATAACTTTAATATCAGGGTGTTCTTTATCAAGCGCCAGTACAACATTAAGAATTGAGTTATCAGCAATGCTGCCTGGCATGCTAGCAGGTAATAAAGAAGAAAGCTGGCTGGTTTGAAAAAACAAGCGACCATCTGAAATGTCTTCAGTGCCAGGGCCGTGTTCTATGCGTGATAATAACAGACCATCATTAATGGTTTGCTGGTCAGCATCTTGAATTAATTCATCAAGAAAGCGACTAACCTGACGAACGTTACGAGAAACATCTGACAG
>ENA-OSET01003682-OSET01003682.1-sediment-metagenome-genome-assembly--contig:-NODE-3682-length-13920-cov-4.019288_pt1 | contig 13920 bp, 10 predicted proteins | sample MGYA00237882_ERZ534229 | MGnify/ENA primary metagenome ERZ534229 (study PRJEB26408, sample SAMN06266212) | sediment metagenome | isolation source: Hudson Canyon methane seep mesocosm | place...
ATTTTGTATCTGCTAAGTGATTAACAAAACAAAGCTGTTTATGGCTTCTCACGCAGTATATTAAGTCAATTTTGAGGCCTAACGCACGTTACAGCTTGTTAAGGTTTGCCTTTTTCTTTGGCAAACTGCGCTAAACCCGCAATTTCCTTATACTACTTTTATTACTTCTAACTGCTCAACATCTTCACTGACAGATTGATTACTACTTAATTCGCACTATTCTTTCGACAGTTTTGAAAGTAAACAACACCTTACAAGTCCTTTTTAAAGTTAAGCTTAAGTAGTTTTTAGTATAGGATTTGAAATAAGGCAAATTTTTTATGCGAATATTAGTAACAAAAAGTGTTTTTTTTGAATACCTTAATAAAAAGTCCATTTTCAAGCGATTATCGACCTCAACTTAACTGCCATTCAGAAAAATCCTGAACCAGGGTATTACCATTCAAGCTTCCAAGAGAAAGGTGACCGGACCATTGTTTTCCAAACTCACCCTCATATCTGCTCCAAAGCAACCCGCCTGCACCTTTAAAGTTGAACACTTGGCCTGCGAAATAAAATATTCATACAACACATTACTTTCCTCCGGCGCTGCTGCACCCGAAAAACTTGGCCTTAAACCTTTTTGAGTATTTGCTACCAAGGTAAATTGAGACACCACCAATAAATCACCGCAAACATCCAACAAGCTTAAATTCATTTTATCGAGCTCATCCGAAAAGACCCTGTAGCGCAAAACTTTAGCCAATAATTTATCCGCTATTGCCTGGGTATCTCCTTGCTCTACACCAAGAAACAACAACAGACCTTTACTAATTTCTCCGACTAATTCCTGCCCTACCTCAACTGAAGCCGAGTTAACCCGCTGTATTAATGCCTTCATTCAATCTCCCAACCCAAGAAACTCTCACAAAAAAACAAGCATAAAAAAACCGAGTAATTCAATTAAGAATAACTCGGTTAATTATATAACTATTCAGAATTTCAAAGAAATTACGAGATAGTAACTACTTACTACCCTTAGAACGCTTTCTCAGATTTTCTGTCAATAACTTCTTACGAATACGAATATTATGTGGCGTCACTTCAACCAATTCATCATCTTCGATAAACTCGAGCGCTTGCTCCAAGGTATGCGTAATCGGTGGAGATAACACAAGATTTTCATCTGTTCCAGCGGCTCGAATATTGGTTAGCTGCTTAGCTTTCGTCGGATTAACGGTCAAATCGTTTGAACGCGAATGAATCCCGATCACTTGCCCTTCATAAATATCTACCGCATGCCCTAAGAATAAGCGACCGCGCGTTTGCAATGTAAACAAGGAATAAGCTAGCGTCTTGCCTTTCATCATGGAGATCAATACGCCATTTTGACGTGAAATTACTTCGCCGGCTTTCACTTCATCATAACGATCAAAAACACTCGTCATAATACCACCACCAGATGTCAGAGTCAGAAAGTGCCCTCTAAAACCAATTAGCCCCCGTGATGGCGCATTAAACTCTAGCTTAACCCGACCTTTCCCATCTGGCTCCATATTGGTCAACTCGGCTTTTCTCAAACCCAGCTCTTCCATTATAGATCCTTGATGCTGCTCTTCTATATCGATAACAACATTTTCGAAAGGCTCATGCATTACACCATCAACTTCTTTCTGGACCACTTCTGGACGAGATACGGCTAACTCATACCCTTCACGCCGCATGGTTTCAATCAATACAGACAGGTGAAGCTCACCCCGACCTGAAACCTTAAATTTATCCGCAGTTTCACCTGGAACAACACGTAACGCCACGTTGTGAATCAGCTCTTGATCCAAACGGTCTTTAATATTTCTTGAGGTAACATACTTACCATCTTGCCCAGAGAAAGGTGAGTCATTGACCATAAAGGTCATGCTTACGGTAGGCTCATCAACCGACAACGGAGGCATAGCTTCTACGTTTTCAGGGTCACACAAGGTATCTGAGATACTTAAACCCTCGATACCGTTAATACAAACAATATCACCCGCTGTTGCTTTATCAGTATCTATTCGCTCTAGACCCAAATAACCTTTGACGTTTTGAACCTTGCCTTTACGCTCATCACCATTGGCACTTTTAATCACGACCTGCTGACCAGGGCTTAGACTGCCACGCATAATTCGGCCAACACCAATAACACCAACATAACTGTCATAATCCAATGCTGATATTTGCATTTGGAAAGGCGCGTCGAGCTCAACCTTAGGTACAGGCACTTCATCAACAATCATTTGAAATAACGGCGTCATATCTTCAGCTAATTCATCAGCCTCAGCACCTGCTACGCCATTTATCGCAGAGGCATAAATGACAGGAAAATCCAGCTGTTCCTCTGTCGCACCTAAGCGGTCGAAAAGATCAAACACCTGATCAAGAACCCAATCAGGGCGCGCACCTGGGCGGTCTACTTTGTTAATAACAACAATAGGTCGCAAGCCTTTTTCAAATGCTTTTGAGGTTACAAAACGCGTTTGAGGCATAGGCCCATCGACAGCATCAACCAACAAACAAACTGAATCTACCATCGACAATACACGCTCAACTTCACCACCAAAATCGGCGTGTCCTGGTGTATCTACTATATTAATACGATAATCATTCCAAGTGATCGCGGTATTTTTAGCAAGAATAGTAATACCTCGCTCCCGCTCCTGATCATTAGAGTCCATTATCCTTTCGGCACCCTCATCTTTTCGGTCCAATGTACCTGATTGACTCAACAATTTATCAACCAGTGTGGTTTTGCCATGATCGACGTGCGCGATGATGGCGACATTTCTAAGTTTTTCTATCACGATGTGAGTACCTAGGGATTAATTTGGACGCGAATTATACAGAATGCCCAGCACATTCAAAGCGAGTAGGCTGTTATTTTGCAATAAACTACAATTTAGTTCGCGCCAATATAGCGCATCTAGAAAATTTTCGCACCGAAATAGAGCGCATAAAACCTACAATAAAACAGCTTCTGCCATAAGCCACTGATTTCATAAAGCTTTATTCGCTTAAAAAGTGGCAACAATATTGCTTACTCTTTAGTCAATAAAAAACTAGGGATTCTTGCAGAAAGTCATGCTATCCTTGCGATTTTTCTTTTCTAGGCTGCCCTACGGCAATGTTTATACGGTATTGATCTAAAAACACTACTCGTTTATTCACTCCTGAGGAACACCTGTTACGAAGATGCTGACTGGCTATTTGTTTTGAATAGTATTGTTCAAGATAATATTTACAGATAGATAGTTGCCAGTGATTGTAAAAACGAAACAAGCGCTTGTTTCAAACAAACATCCAAAAATGGAGAAATTAGAATGTCAGAGAAAACTCTCGGCCTAATTAAAGATAACGAAGTTACATGGGTCGACCTACGCTTCACAGATACACGCGGCAAAGAACATCACGTCAGCATCCCTTCATCAGAAGTTGGCGACGACTTTTTTGAAGAAGGTAAAATGTTTGATGGTTCTTCTATTGAGGGCTGGAAAGGCATAAACGAATCAGACATGATCCTGATGCCTGAAGATGAATCAGCAGTGATTGACCCTTTCACAGAAGAAAGCACACTGATTATTCGCTGTAACATTGTTGAGCCTTCTACTATGCAAGGCTATGAGCGCGATCCTCGCTCTGTTGCTTACCGTGCAGAAGAATACTTGAAGTCTACCGGAATCGCTGATTCAGCCTTATTCGGTCCAGAACCAGAATTTTTCGTTTTTGATGACGTACGATGGAAAGCCGACATGAGCGGCGCTATGTATGAAATCAATTCTGAAGAAGCTGCTTGGAGCAGCGATGCTAAGATTGAAGGCGGCAACACAGGTCATCGTCCAGGCGTTAAAGGTGGTTACTTCCCTGTTCCACCAGTTGATTCATTACATGACTTACGTGCTGCAATGTGTGGCGCAATGGCTGCAATGGGCCTAGTAATTGAAGTACATCACCACGAAGTAGGTACTGCTGGTCAGTGTGAAATTGGTGTTGGTGCTAATACTCTTGTTAAGAAAGCTGATGAAGTTCAGATTCTTAAGTACTGCGTACACAATGTTGCTCATGCTTATGGCAAAACAGCAACATTTATGCCTAAGCCTATCGTTGGCGATAATGGTTCTGGTATGCACGTACACCAGTCTCTATCCAAAGATGGTGTAAACATTATGGCAGGAGACGGCTACGCTGGCTTATCTGACGAATGCTTATTCTACATTGGCGGTATCATCAAGCACGCAAGAACACTGAATGCATTCACAAATGCTTCAACTAACTCTTACAAGCGTTTGGTTCCTGGATTCGAAGCACCTGTTATGCTGGCTTACTCAGCGCGTAACCGTTCTGCGTCTATCCGAATTCCTTTCGTAACCAGCCCTAAGGCTCGTCGCTTAGAAGTTCGTTTCCCTGATCCTACAGCTAACCCATATCTGGCATTCGCTGCTATGTTGATGGCTGGCCTTGACGGCATCCAGAACAAGATTCACCCTGGCGACCCAGCAGATAAAGATCTTTATGACCTTCCGGCTGAAGAAGCGGCTGAAATCCCAACAGTTGCATCGTCTTTAGATCAAGCTCTTGAAGCCCTTAAGAATGATCACGCTTTCTTAACGAAAGGTGATGTATTCACTGAAGACATGATCAATGGCTACATTGATCTTAAGAACGAAGAAGTTGAAAGACTTAACTCAACCACTCACCCTGTTGAGTTTGAGATGTACTACTCATTATAATTTAACTGAGAAGTACCTAGGAGATGCATCGAGGAGTTCCTCCTCAGCATCTCAACTTAAAAAGCCCGACTTAGTTCGGGCTTTTTTAATCGTTTACATTTCAAACCGCAAAAGGACTTACTTTCAGCCAGTAAAAAACTTATAGTTAAGTTAGACTCTTTTGCACGACTAGATTGCCTATCAGCGTGTAATGCAACAGTCTCATTTAATTATCTTTTTGGAGTTTGTTTTTTATGTCTGCCCAAGCTAGCGCAACAACCAATAATAATAAAGACGCAACAGATACCCAACAAAACGCAGATGTACAAACCAAGCTGAATCAGGAAGCTTCATTGACAACCAAAGAGCTCAGCAACCGCTCTACAGATGAAACCCAGCAAGCCGATGAGCAAAGCTTAGATGACAATACCCTTGCTAACACCTCAGCCTTAGCTGAAATAGAAGCCCTGCAACAAGCGATACTTAACAATGAGGACTTTGACTTCTCAACACTTGAAGCGCCTTCAGCAGGAATAGATGCCGCTATTATTGACACTGAAAACTCTGACCACTTACTTTCAGCCCCGCCCGTGATGGAAAGTACGCATACGAACATTCACTATTACTCTGACACCCAGCCAGTAACTTCTTCTGAAACACCAGCGAATACACCCACCCTAGCTATCAACCTGACGGATAACGACGCCCTTAACCTCACTACTGTAGATATTGGAGGCGAACCATTTAGCCTAACAGAAGATTTTTCAACACAGTTTGAAGGTAAAATAAATTCTGATTTTGTATTTGATACTAACAGCCAAAACACACGCTACGGCGTGATCAACGTCAACCCTGATGGGGAGTATCGTTATTCGCTAGACAATCACTCAGCTGATATTCAAGCATTAGGAGCTGGAGACTCTCTGACGGACACAATAATACTGTCGAGCAAAAGCGGCGGCGCCATATACACCTTAGAATTAACCATTAACGGCACCAATGACAAAGCTTTTATAAGTGGCGACCAAACTGGGGATATTCAGACATTGAGCAATACCGAACAATCAATATTCACAATGAATAATAATGGTGAAACCGTTTTAATTCAGACTTCAGGCCACATCATCAATGAAGATATAGATGCTGGAGAAAGTGGATTTAAGGCTGAGACTAACATTGAAGCAACGTATGGCACAGCAAGCATTAACACCCAAGGAGAGTGGATCTACTCTCTTGATCACACCCTAGACTCAGTTATCAGTCTCGCTGACAATAAACAACTTTCTGACTTTTTTTCAGTAGAAACGCTCGATGGATCTAACCAGCTAATTGAGGTTTCAATTCAAGGTGCAAATGACGCGCCTATCTTCTTAAACAATGCTAACTCTGTGGCGTTCAATCTAGCGGAATCATCAAGCATCTCTGGCGACTCCCCCATCAGCGACCCCGATTTCAATCAATCCTACTATCAACCATCTGATTCAATCCAAGGACTAAACGGCTATGGCACAGGCTCTATTGATGAAAATGGGCACTGGACTTATACCGTTGATGAAACAAATTCTGACATCACCTCACTTCATACAGACGACTTCGTGAAAGATTATTTTTTTATCACCACAGCAGATGGCACACAGCAGTCAATCATTATTCAAATAGACGGCAGCGATAACCCCGCTTTTGCACAAAATGATAGCGAGAAAGATCTAACAATTGAAACCAGTAGCATAACTCTAGACTTTAGTAGCCTGATATCTGACACTCAGAACGATGCAGAGTTTAGTGAGTTTATGAGCTCAAATACAGATAGCCGTTCGCAAGTATCAAATACTGAGCACATTGAAAGTGGAAATAGTGAAAACGCAATTCTACAACAACTATCTCAGCAAGATGCCCTTGACCTAATTTAACATCACCAACTTTGGACCTAAATTAAAGGGTCTCATCTTCAGAAATCGGAGAAACAACAGCGCCCACCAACTTATCGCGCAAATATTCCCTTGAGAGTAGCTTCTCTTGGACAATATCAGGTAGCTCAGTAAACAAGATGACGTTTTTTTGGATCAATAAATATATCAAGTCTTCCGTTACACGCGCCACTTCAAGATCGGAACGATGCAAGGCCTCAAATACAGCTTGTTTTTGCTGCTCTTCAGTAGAATCCGTTGAATCAGCCATTATTACGGTCATCACCCGCGGCATTTAACGCATCGATCAAACGCCCTTGCAGGTTTAAAATCTGATATTTTGACAAGTACAAGACTTTCTTAGCGTCCACCAGCTGCAACTCAGAACGCAGCAACTCATTCTCTGCATCTAGTAAATCAATCAAACTTCGCTGTCCAATATTGAACTGCTTTTTGTACGCAATCAAGGTATCAAGTGCTGACTCAACGTAGTCATGTAAAAAACTGACACGACTAGCACTGGATTGATACCTATGCCATACCTGCTCTGCATCACGTCGCACCTCCCGTTTTGCATCATCTAACTCAAATACCGCCGTTTGATTAATTAAACTAGTCTGTTTTTTTGCCGCTTTACCCGCTCCCCCCTGAAATATGTCATAGCGCATTCTAAGCATAATGTAGACATCGCTATTACGACCCTCAACTCCGTCTAAATTGGCATTCCAACTGGCACCAGACTCTAAATGCAAGGTAGGGTAATCGACATTATTTTCTGCTTTTGCAGTCGATAGTAAGGACCGTTTACGCTTAACCAATGCGTTAATCAACGGATTAGATTGCATCACATCATCGACCAACTCCACCCGACTATCCGGTAGGCGGAAAAGATGGCTTTGAAAATGAAGCTTCATACCTGGCCCCACCCCAACTTCTCGCCAATAGTCAGAAATCGCTTGCATGACATTATTCCTAGCGACTTCAACATTCGCTCTCGATAATGCCATCCTTGCATTCACCTGACTCACTTTCGCCTGATCATCTTTTCCTGACTTAACGCGTAAACCAATATTTTTTGCAATGCTTTCATGCGCCTTCAAGTTATTAAGATTAAAGTTTAATACTTTATTTGATTTAGATAACTCAAGATGGCTTTCAACCGCTTTCAGTGCAACTTCATTTGAAACATGTTTTAAATCCCAGTCCGCAGCGCTCATCTCATCCAGTTGACTTTTTCTCTGCCAATGCGTCTTAAAGCCATCAAACAGCATCTGACTGACGGCGACAGAAGCTTCTCGCCGCTCCATCTCATCGGAACCCGCACCAGTCAACACTCTCGTCGAGGTATTATTACTATCTTCACGACCAATCCCCAAACCTAAAGAAACATGAGGTAGAAACTCAGATTCCACCAACCCCAAACGTGCAGCCTCCAACGATACAGTTGCCTGCTGAGAACTAACTTTTGGATGATTCGAAAGAGCAATCTGAATCGTCTCAGAAATTGATCTTGCTTGCGAAAGCGGCTGCCCCGAGTTATTAGCTTGCACAAAACAGGAAAATGCGACAAATGTGCCGATCAAAAGCTTGCACACTACAGCGCGCATGAAAAAATGCATTAATTTAAACCCCTACTCATAAAAAGCGCCTTATAAGCGCTTTTAAATTCTTCATTATTATTATCAAGCTAACTAATTAGTTAGTTAGTTAGTTAGTTAGTTAGTTAGTTAGTTAGTTAGTTAGTTAGTTAGTTAGTTAGTTAGTTACAACTCAGTTAGTGCGACTTGCTTTGCTTTTAATATTGGTTTTAATAAATAATTCAACAAGGTTTTCTTACCTGTCAAAATATCTATCTGCGCAACCATACCCGGAATAATAGGTAAAGGCACAGCTGTTGACCCAAGATTATTCAGTGTTGTCTTTACACGCACCAAATAAAAGCTCTCTCCTTGGTCATCCGTAATAGAGTCAGCACTAATATGAATCAGTTCAGCTTCCAGCCCACCATAAATGGTAAAGTCATAAGCGGTGAATTTTACCACTGCTCTCTGCCCTGGGTATAGTCGTGCGATGTCAGCTGGGCGTATTTTTGCCTCAATTAGCAAACTATCTTCAATAGGAACAATGCTAACGATATCCATCCCCGGCTTAAGCACCCCACCAATGGTATTCACCATTAACTGTTTAATGGTTCCATTTACAGGCGAGCGAACCTGTGTTCTCTGAACTCGATCCTGAATAGCACCACTACCCTTCTGCAACAACACCAATTCGGCCAGGCTTAAATTTAACGCTTGCTGCGCCTCACTTTTAAAGGTCAACTTCAGCTGCTTTTGCCTATTTTTGAGCTCATCAATTACAGCTTGAATCTGTGGAAGTTTAAAATAATTACTAGACGCATCACCCGAAGCCTTTAGCACCGACTTCTCCGCACGCAATAATTCCACCTCAGAAACCACGCCTTCCGAGAACAAAGGCCTTAGTATTTGGTATTCTTTTTCCGCTAGTTTTTTTTCATCCAACGCTTGCTGATAATCAAATGCGGCTTGCGCCAACACTTGCTCCTGTTGCTTTATTTGCTGCCCAATACCACTAACTGTCACGTCCAACTGCTCAACCCGGCGATTGAACAACCTCTGTTGCTCTCTAACAAGATCAGGTGATTTCTCTATAAGTTCATCATTAAATATAACGAATGCCTCACCGCTCGCTTCAGCCCTCAACCTTTCTACACGCGTTTGCAAAGACAAAAGAGAAGACTGGCTCTCCTGGTATGTCGACTCAAATTGCGTATCATCAATTTTTAACAACACTTGACCCGATTTAACTCGCTGCCCTTCAGCAACAAACAGCTCTGATAATATCCCGCCCTCCAAGTTTTGAACAACTTGCAACTGTTTGGACGGAATCACTTTTCCGCCACCTCTCACCAACTCATCCACCTGAGCATTGGCTGCCCAAATTAACATCGTCACGACAAAACTACAGATCACCCATAACAACAGCCGAGATTTAATGCCCACTTTTTTTTCAATCAACAAACCACTGAGCCCTTGATGATCATGAGAAGTACTATTTGGCATTTTCATTCACCTGCGCACTTGTTTTAATCAAACCACGCTTCAGTGCATCCAGAACTGTGACTTTTGGCCCATCCGCGATGACACGCCCATCATCTAAAACAATAATTCGGTCAACCAATGCTAGTAAAGATGCCCTATGCGTACTGATGATCATCGTTTTGTCAGTTGAAAACGCCTTGATGCTCTCAATAACAGCTTGCTCAGTTTGGTTATCCATTGCTGACGTTAGTTCGTCAAATAACAAAATTCGAGGATTTCCTATAACCGCCCGTGCAATCGCAACACTTTGCCTCTGCCCTCCAGATAACCCCTTACCTTGCTCACCCACCGGTAAATCAAAACCCATTGAATGCTTCTGAACAAAATCATACAAACCGGCAATTTTAGTCGCTTGAATTAATTCCTGCTGACCCGCAAAGGGAGACTTCAACAAAATATTTTCGCGAAGCGTCCCTTTAAAAAGCGTAATCTCTTGCGGAACATAGCCCACATGATCTCTTAGATCTGCAGGATTAATATGTTCTATATCAATACCATCTATCACCATTTGCCCTTCATTAGGTCGGCCCAGCCCCATCAATAAACGCATCAAGCTGCTCTTTCCAGAACCTATCTTCCCAATAATAGCCAAGCGCTCCCCTGGCTTAAGCCTAATATTTAAAGCACGTAGAACAGGTTGTTTTTCTGAATAGGCAAAGGTCAAATCTCGAATTTCGATATTTCCTGCACAAGCTTCCATTTCAAGATATTGTTGATTATTTTCATGTTCGATTGGGCGGCTACAGATTTCATCTAAAGCAGACAATGCTGTTTTTGCTTGATAATACTGTGCAAGCAAATTCGCTATTTGCACCATGGGCGCCAAGGCCCGACTACTAAGTAACACGCAGGCTATCATAGCCCCTAAACTCATCAGTTGAGCCTCAATCTGATAGACCCCCATTATCACAACAGCAACCACAGCCAATTGAATAATAAAACCAGATACAATAGAAATTGAGTCAGCTATTCTTCTGGCAGTCATACTAACAAAAGCAAAACTATTCAAGCTTTGCTCCCAAAGTTGTTGCTGCCGCCCTTCAGCATTAAATGCTTTTAGTGTCTCAATTCCACTTAAAGACTCGATGACCACGGAGTTTTTTTGCGCACCCGCTAATTGCATTTTCTTGATGGCTCTTTTAAGTGGAAAATGAACCAATACCCCGTAAAAAACAACACACGCACCAGCAAACAAAGGTGCAAGCACCATATCGCCACCAACATAATAAATCACCAAAAAGAATATCACCGAAAACGGTAAATCAACCAGAGCGGTTAGCGTAGCCGCTGTAAAAAACTGTTTAATCGAATCAAAATCTCTTAACTGACTAGCGAACGCCCCCGTAGATTGGGGAAAAGCTTCTGCACGAAGACTCATGACTTGCTTAAATAGACGGCTAGATAAAATTAAATCAATGCGCTTTCCCGTTAATTCTATAAAATAATGCCTTAAAAGTTTGATAATCAAATCAAAAATAAACACCAGACAAACACCTGATGCTAATACCCAAAGCGTCTCGATAGCCTGATTTGGCACCACCCGATCATAAACATTCATCACGAACAATGGACTAGCAATAGCAAACAAATTCACAAACATAGCCGATAACAACACATCACGATAAATAGAGCGCATCCTGTAAAGCTCTTTTATCAGCCATGAAGAAAACGTCGCAGCTGGCTTATTATTTTTAAGCTTAACGGATGAATTTTGCACCGAGCGGGAAAAGCTAATTATTTGGCCCGAGTGATTTTCAAGCAAGGAGGATAAAGACAACTGTATCTGCTGAGGCTTTTCGTTTTGTTGAGAGAATTCCCTGAGATAATAAAGCTGTTTAGTCTCAGAGTAAGACTCAAGCACCCGAATTGTCTTGCCTTCCTGCTCAGGCAATAAAACCAATGGATAGCTGGATTTATCTATAAACTGAATAGGCTTAGATAAATAGTTAACAGAAAAACCCTGAGCTTGAGTCGCCCGAATCAAGCCATCAGTTGAAAAAGTATCTTCAGGTGGAATGCCATTCAAAAAAGAAGCTTTTGCACTCGATACACCATTAAGCTTTAATATATGTAAAAATGCATTTAATAAAAGATTCGGCTCTGACGCACGCTCACTTGGTGTAGATATATCAGACAAAAAAACAACCTCAAATTTAAAATGTACAGCAAGACCTAACTATAGCAGTTTATTCTTATACTAATCCTATACTGCTGCGGCATTGACACAAAACAAGGCATTCAAAATGAACATAAAACAAACTATGAACCACTTCTTTATTTCGTTCACATTGCTCACTCTAACACTAACGCCTGTACTTGCTGGCGATACCAATACCACAGTCTACAAAACCATCAACCCAGATGGCAGCATTACTTTCTCCGACATAAACCAAAGCAACGCTGAAGAAATACAGATCAAACCCATCACCACCGTACCGGCTCTCGATATACCAAAGCGAGCAAGCCCTCTGGCAACAGACCAAACTAAAACATCAACTATGTATTATGAGTCATTAGAAATCATCAGTCCAAAATCGGGCACCGCGCTCTACTCAGGTAACGGTGAGCTTAATGTTAAGGTCTCAATAACCCCCCCCTTACGATCAAATGATCAGCTTCAATTCCAATTGGACGGCACTACTATAGCTACTCAAACAGGGCTTGAACTGAATATCAGCGCCGTTAATAGAGGCACACACAGAATTAACGTCAACATTGTCAACCAACGAGGCGCTCCGCTACTCACAACGCAGAATACAGTGACTGTCCATCGCCCCATCGCACGTTAGACAAAATAATCGCACCAAATAAGGCGCCGAAGTTTTCGGCGCGCACCATTCCTGTGCATCAGTATGTTTTTCGTCTATACTTCACTTACTTACCGTCCTACGTTTAAATATAATACATTGAATTAGTTAGCTTTTTTCCTATCGTCTATTTTTTCTTATTCATTAAACGTTGGTTTATTTCTTGCTATATAAAATATCTCATAGAAGTCACATTGAAAGCACCAGACAGAGGCATTGATTTTCTCATGGAACCGATTCATGTTATCTAGCTCATTCCACAGCCGTATTCTCGACAACTTATCAACGGCCGTATTCTTACTGGATAGTGATCAAATCATCCGCTACATCAACCCTGCTGCGGCCATGCTGTTACAAACCAGCCATAAGCGTATTTTAAACAGCAAACTCACCGATCTACTCAATCAATTTGAAAAAGCCTTGGTAAAAGAATTCTCAGAAATCCTAAAAAACGGTCATTCATACACACAACGAGATTGTGAACTCATACTGCATACAGGACAAAAAGTGATAGCAGACTGCTCCGTTGCCAGTCATATAATAGACAGCCAAAATCATTTAATTGTTGAGATGGAATCTAAGGGTCGGTTATTACGCATCAGCCGAGAAGAACAACTTCAGGAAAATCAGGAAACATCCCAAATACTGATTCGGGGTTTTGCCCACGAAGTAAAAAATCCTCTTGGTGGTATTCGTGGAGCAGCCCAGTTATTAGATGCTGAACTAACCAATCTAGAACATCATGAATATACCAAAATTATCATGGATGAGTCAGATCGATTATGCAGTTTAGTAGATAGAATGCTGGGATCGAACAAAGCATTAAATAGAGCTAAAATAAATATTCACGAAATTTTAGAGCGAGTATGTTCCCTTATCCACGCAGAATCTGCCGGTACTATCAAACTCATTCGTGACTACGACCCAAGTATTCCTGAATTTTTGGGTGACCAAAGCCAACTAATTCAAGCTTTTTTAAACATCACCAAAAATGCACTCCAAGCCTTGTCTCCTCAAATTTCAAAGGGTAACAATGCAAACATAACAATAACAACGCGTACCTTAAGACAGTTCACCATCAGCCACGCGAGGCACAAACTGGTACTCAAAGTTGAAATAATCGATGACGGCCCTGGTATTCCGAAGTCTTCGATTAAGAATATTTTCTACCCCATGATCAGCGGCCGTCCAGAGGGCACTGGACTTGGTTTATCCATCACACAAAGTATATTCATTAAACATGAAGGTCTAGTCGAATGCGAAAGTAAACCCGGCCAAACCAACTTCATTGTATATTTACCATTGGAGCAAAAATAATGACCTCTAAGCCAATTGTTTGGATCATAGATGATGATAGATCCAT
>ENA-OSET01003685-OSET01003685.1-sediment-metagenome-genome-assembly--contig:-NODE-3685-length-13917-cov-3.103902_pt1 | contig 13917 bp, 11 predicted proteins | sample MGYA00237882_ERZ534229 | MGnify/ENA primary metagenome ERZ534229 (study PRJEB26408, sample SAMN06266212) | sediment metagenome | isolation source: Hudson Canyon methane seep mesocosm | place...
TCGCAGGTGACAGCTGCTACAAGCTTGAATGTTACTATTGATAGTATTACTGCCGGTGATGATGTGGACGTGGTTATTAACGATTCTCGTGCTGGTGCGTTACTGTCGGATATTGATGGTGTTTCTGTTAATACCTACTACCCGAGTGTGAATCCTAGCGCTACGCAAGACCGTACAGGTGCATATTTCGATCATTTTAGTAATGATGAATTTGACGAAACACTGTACAACTTTGTCCGCCGCAACCTTGGAACAGATTATAACGAGGTAGACTCGACTTATGCTTTCCTTGAAGTACGTGCGGGCGATGATATCGATGTCGGTCATGTTAATAGCAATGATGGTTATGTTGGAGCTGAGAATCGTAGCTACAGAACTACTTCGATTGGTGGCTCTCCTTATGGGGCTACGGTGGCAATAGATACCGTCCCGAGTACCACGATCAACTTCAAAATCAATACAGATGTTGACTGGTCTGGCAAGACGCCTCCAGATTCCACATCACAGATATTCCTGACCACCAATGGTTATATCATTGCAGATGAATTAATTGGCGACATGTTGGTTGGTCATATCCACTCGACTTTAGATGATGTGACCCTGAATTCGGGTTCACGCATCCTTGATGCTGATAGTAATACGACTGTGGATGTTTCCGGTGAGAATATTACGCTGAATTCGGGTGTAGTGACCGGAGAGACTCCAAATCCATCAATAGGTGGGATTGGTCAGTTTGATGACTTCCTCGAAATTAATGTCGATCGCAATAATACGACTGGCCTTTGCCATAACGGCCCCGATAATGGCCGACAAACCAATCCCGCCCAGACCAAACACAGCGACAGTTTCTCCAGGCTCTACACTAGCTGTATTAATAACCGCACCCATGCCAGTCGTCACACCGCAGCCCAATAGACAGACTTCTTCAAGAGGAGCGCTAGGGTTGATTTTTGCTAATGAGATCTCTGGTAATACCGTGTATTCAGAGAAGGTTGAAGTGCCCATGTAATGAAAGATAGGCTGGCCATCTATAGAGAAGCGAGTGGTGCCATCTGGCATCAGGCCCTTGCCTTGGGTTTCTCGTATCTTCTGGCATAGGTTAGTCTTGCCGGACTTACAGAACTTACACTCACCACATTCAGGCGTATAAAGTGGAATAACATGATCGCCGACTTTAACACTGGTCACGTCTTCACCAATTGATTCAACGATACCGCCACCTTCGTGACCTAAAATACACGGAAATATACCTTCAGGGTCATCGCCGGATAGGGTGAATGCATCTGTATGACACACGCCGGTTGCAACCATTTTTACCCGAACTTCGCCTTTTTGTGGAGGCATCACATCTACTTCTTCCATGGTAAGTGGTTGGCCTACTGACCAGGCTACTGCAGCTTTTGATTTGATTGTCTGTGCCGTCATATCGATACCCTAAATGAATGAATTGAGAACATGTAGCTCAGTTACTGTCATGTCTATGGTTAGAATTGTATCTATGTCTGTATGAATGATAATCTATTAAAATAGTAAATTACTTTTACTGTACAGTAATAATGAGCGATTAATATAATGATGTAAGCGTATTCATAAGAGGTAATTATGTTCAATTGGGAAGGCGTGAATGAATTTGTCGCTGTAGCAGAGTTGGATAGTTTTACTGCCGCATCAAAACGACTGGCTATCTCGACAGCACAAGTAAGTAGACAGGTTAGCGCCTTGGAAGCCCGGCTTTCTACAAAGTTGTTTCACCGCACCACCCGAAAGGTATCGGTTACAGAGGTTGGTAGAATTTATTATCAACATTGCAGGCAGGTATTAGATGGTTTAGAAGAAGCTGAGCGAGCAATAACCAACCTGCAGAGAACGCCATCAGGAAAACTGCATGTGACTGCTCCGGTAACGTATGGAGAAAGCTTGATCGCACCGCTCGTAAACAACTTTGTTTCTAAGTATTCAGCGTTAGAGGTGCGCTTACACTTAAGTAATCAAGTAGTGGACCTAGTAGATGAAGGGTTTGATCTCGCTATTCGCTTGGGTAAATTGGATGATTCTACAATGATGGCGAAGCGACTCGCTTCTAGAACCCAATATGTGTGTGCATCGCAAGATTACCTTTCTGCCTTCGGAGTGCCTCATTCGCTCTCAGAACTGGACCATCATAACTGTCTGCAAGGCACTTTGGATTATTGGCGCTTTCAGGAAAAAGGCAAGACGCGTAAAATTCGAATCAAGGGTAATTTTCGATGCAACAATGGGCGCGCCTTAGTTGATGCGGCATTAAAAGGCGTAGGAGTCGTCCAATTACCAGACTATTATGTATTGCCTTTTATCGAAAATGGCCAGTTGGTCTCGTTGCTGGAGCAGCATCGAGAACCGGATGAAGGGGTTTGGGCGGTGTACCCGCATAATAGACACCTCTCCCCCAAAGTTAGATTGCTGATAGATTATCTTGATGAAGAAATAGGGTGATTATTTTGTGTTCCTTAACAAGTTATTTTACTTGAATGGTGACGGTTGCTACTTGTTTGGTTTGAGTGGTGTAAGTAAATGAATCGGTGCCTGTAAAGCCCTGATTTGGAATATACATCATATTTGCCGTCAGTTTATCGCCAGCATTGATACCGACTAAGCGTCCATATATTGGTGGCGTATTAAGTATTAAGTTTTCGGCGTGAGCATAATCATTTTGAGAGAGGTCACTAATACGGAATGAAAACTCAGTGTTTTGCTTTATTGAAAAGTGGTCGTCTACAACTAGGTCAGGGTAAAACTCATTAAATACCATCAATGCCGCACCATCCTGATTATCATCATCGACAAAAAAGGCACGATGCTCGCTGGCATTAGCAGGGGTGAGTGCAAAACCTTCTAGGTTTCCATCTTTAGGGCTGTAATACTGTTTAATAAGGTTGAGCTTTCTTTCACCATTAACCTTTGATGAGCTGAGCGTGGTAACTTCTAGGCGATTGCCATCTGTGTTATGCCAGATAAATAGAAAACCAGAGGACCGATCGAACTCAAGCCCGGAGCTTTCATCGCGAGAGCTTGCATACTTCCCAACCAAACGATAGCGGGAGCCGTTAGGATCCAGGTCATAAGCATAAATATGTCCACCATTTTGGTGTGCCACCAACATTAAACCACCCATACCGTATTGGCTTTTATAAGCATTGCCTACTTGATCAACAAAACCTTGTTTATTCAACCACTCATCGGGGACAAATGTAATGCCTTCTGGTCCAGATCCAAAAGCAATAGGTAATGTGTCGCCTATGTCCCAACGTTGAAGTAGAGTGGGTTGACTATAATCTGACACATCATACTGCTTGATGGCTTCATCACTTTCATCGATCAAGAAGACATGCTCCTTGGAATAATCGACTTGCGTGATGCCTTCTAGATCACCACTTATTTGCATTTGGCCTGGGACACCATTTTTATGATCAATGAAAAACTTGCCATGATTGTCTTCTTTGATTGCCCAAAACTTTGACGGATCATTCAGCGAGACCCAAAGTGTGCGCGATTGAGGGTTCCAATGCGCCCCACTTAGATTATTCTTAAAATCATTATCTAAATCGGTGAGTATTTTTGAATTCCGCCATGGCTCTGCCGGCCAAGCATCACTCGCTTGGGAAATGTTTGTAAATACCGCTAGAAAGTACAATATAAAACGTATTGAATATTTGATCATACCGCTGAACCAATAATTTATGTAGGAAATAACATAGCTTACTTAAGGTGCGAATTACTGTATGTCAGAGCATTGAACGGCATCAATGTATATTTAATGAACCTCAGCACAAATTCACCAAAGTGTTAACTGTGACGTGACACTAAAGAGGTAGAAGGAGTGGTTGATGTCAGTGCCCACCGTTCGGAATGAGTTAGGGTAAGAAGTATTTTATTTAACATTCGTTCTAGAAATCTTTTTTGCAACAAAACTCAGTAAACCGCCAATGAACTTGCGTATTTAATAGTTATAATCCGCTATAAACGTTATACAACAACTGAATTGTTCTTGCTAACCATAGTTTGGTACACGTGTTCTCTGAAATATTTATATATGCTACTATTCGCCGTAAAATAAGCTGTTTTAAGTATAGCTGATGTTAATAAATAATATTTATGAGACTGTCAATGTTTAATTTTCTTCCTTACTGGCTTCGTGGCACACTTGCTTCTTTATTAGTGATTGTGAATACAATTTTCTGGTTTCCTTTTCTCTTATTTGGAACGTTTTTTAAAATAGTAATCCCTATTCGTATTATTCAAAAATTGATGACCCAGTTGCTAATCGCTATCGCCAATGCCTGGGTTTCAGGTAACAGCTTTGTACTTTCTTTAACGCAACACATTAACTGGGTGATTACTGGCACAGATAACCTCAAAAAGAATGACTGGTATTTTGTGAATAGTAACCATCAGTCTTGGACAGACATTCCCGTTGTACAAAAAGTCATGAATGGAAAAACTCCCATGTTAAAGTTTTTTCTGAAGCAAGAGCTAATCTGGGTTCCTGTACTGGGCGTATGCTGGTGGGCTTTGGATTTCCCCTTTATGAAGCGGTATTCACCGCAGTACCTTAAAAAGCATCCGGAAATGAAAGGAAAGGACTTGGAAACAACCCGAAAAGCGTGTGCAAAATTTAAAACAACGCCTGTTGCGGTTTTAAATTTTCTGGAAGGTACTCGTTTTACCAATAACAAACACGACAAGCAACAATCACCCTATACCAATCTTCTAAAGCCAAAATATGGGGGAGCTGCATTTGTTTTAGGTAGCATGGGCGAAAAAATGCATACCATGCTTGATATCACTATTTACTATCCAGATGACACGCCCAGCTTCTGGGATTTGGTGTGTGGAAAGGTGAAAAATATTGTTGTGGATGTCAGAAAAGTCAATATTCCTGTCACGTTGAGAGGTAAAGATTACTCTCAGGATAAGGTTTTTAAAATGGAGTTCCAGCGCTGGATGCAAACTGTGTGGCAAGAAAAAGACGAATTGCTTGGGCAGCTAAAAGTCAAGCATGCGCAAATATCTGAAGCAAACGTTTCAGGCGTATTAGAGCAGTCTTAATAAAACATCAATGTAGTTAATATTAAAGAAGAATTTATGCAGTACAACGAGCAGTTAAATGAACAAAAGTATGATGAGATTCATCAAGCTTTTGAAAGTATAAAAGAAAAGCACCGAAAAGATCTTGGACAAAAAGATATTCGATATATAAAGGGAATACGTCGAAATTCTCGTATTTTTGAAGCCATTGGCCGAGCACTTATTTGGTGTTTACCTGGGCCATTCGCATTGTTGGGTGTGCCATTTTTATTTTTACATAGAAACCTTGAAGCCATAGAGATAGGGCACAATGTATTGCACGGGCAATATGACTCGTTTGAAGAAATCCCCCAGTTTCATTCTCGTAAATTTCGCTGGAAAGCGCCAATTGATGAGGCGGCATGGCGGCAGGAGCATAATGGTATTCACCACGTGCATACCAATGTGTATGAGAAGGATCCAGACCTAAACCATGGCTTCTTACGCACCAACTCAAAAGTCCCGCATAATAAATGGCATTACTTTCAGTTGCCCATTTATTTATTGATTGTTTATCCTCGAATGCTATACAACTTTAATACGCAAAACCTTGGCTTAAATGATGAGTTCAGGGAAAACCGCTTTCCGCTAGGGAACAAAGGTTATGCCGTTTTTGAGAATACAGAACAGCTATCCGATGATGACGTAAAAAAACGTCATAACCGTGCTGTTTGGCGAGTTGTAGTGAAGGAATATCTTCTATTCCCACTTTTAGCGCTCGTAACAGGTTATGGTTTTTTAAAGGTGTTTCTTGCTAATTTATTAGCGGATGTTATGAATAATTATTGGATTGCCCTAACGATTCAGGCAACCCATTTAACAGAGCCTCTACAGCCTGAAGATGCATTAAAAAATAAAGGGAAGTGGTACGTTTCTCAGCTTGATTCATCCGTTAATTTCAAAGGAACTCGCTGGCAAAGTATTTTGTGGGGGCACTTGAATTATCAAGTTGAACATCACTTATTTCCAGATATACCTGCTCACAGATACCCCGACATGGCGATTGAAGTCCAGCAGGTGTGTCAGCAATACAACTTACCCTACAAATCGAATAAGAACTGGTGGCAAGCTATCAGAGGTTATATGAAAGTATTGTGGCGCTATTCATTTAAAGAGTCTGAAGCTTTGCCTTTAGAAACATCATTCCTTGAAAAAGAGACTTCCCATGCTAAATAATATTTGTATGGCTATTCATCCGTGGGCGATAAAGAATCTAGGGCGTGACTGGTTAGAGTACTTTGCTAGTAATACCATGAATGTCGTGACAGAAAAGCTAGACCCTTTTATTTGGTCTTATGATTGCAAAGCTAAGGTCATCGAAATACGGCAAGAAACTCAAGATACCAAAACTTTTGTATTATTGCCCAATCAGCACTTCAAGCAACCACTACCTGGGCAACATATTGAGTTGAGTGTTGATGTAGATAACACGGGAGTAACTGTATCTCGATGCTATTCTCTTTCTGAAATCAATGGCGATACGGTATCGATTACCGTAAAGAAAAATCCCGAAGGCAAGGTTTCAAACTGGTTACACGATAATGCTAATGTCGGCAAGAACCTCAACATATCATCACCTCGTGGCCGGTTTGTTTATCGTGATCAAAAGAAGCTACTATTTATCTGTGCGGGCGCAGGTATCACGCCCTGCTTTTCTATATTAAAAGCGCTAGATAAAATAACTAATCGACCTGATATCGCATTTTATTATCGCTCCCGTACGCCAAATGAAACCATTTTCAAAAAACAGCTTGATCAAATTCAAAGTGGTACGGGGGTCGATATTAGTTACTCACGTCATGCTGAAGCGGGTGCGCCTTATCTTCCTGATCAATTGCTGGAAGCTTATCCAGACCTTAAAGAGAGAGATGTTTATCTTTGTGGGCCTGAACCCTTTAAAAATGCTGTCCTAAAATACCTCGAGTCTCTCGAATACGATATGAATAAGCTGGAAGTAGAGCATTTTGTTCGTATTGATAATGGTATTGAACAAACAAAAAAATTCGATGAAGATGTCACTGTGTTTTTAAAATCTAGAAATATTAGTTTTACCATTGATGCTAAAGATAGTGATAAAACAATACTTGAAGCCGCAGAAGAAAAGGGTGTTCACTTAGATCATGGCTGCCGAACGGGTATGTGTGGAACCTGTAGAACAAACTTGGTTTCAGGTCAGGTTTCCGGAAACCAATTGGGTAAGAGTATTTACCCCTGTACTGCGTACCCCGCGTCGGCTGAAGTTGTTCTGGAATAATCGTAAGGTAAGGCTGAGTAAAGCCAAGCTTAACCTTGGTTTTACTGATAGAAGAGCAGAGAAGACCGACTAAACATAGGCTCTGGCCATAAATAGTTGGAGCTATTTGTCTGCGATTAAAAGTCGCCTGCTATACTGAAGGGAGCAAGAAAGTTATACGCTGAGGAGGTGCTTGATATGAGTACACCGCAAGACTCTTTTGCAGAGCGTGGTTTTTTACCCGCTAAAGACCCTTTAACGCAATTTGATCCAGAAAGTAATTTCTGTCTATTAGATGAAATTGGGCGAGATTTACCTAGCCGATTATTAGAGGCAGATTTTCGTCGTTATGCTGAATTATTAACGATTCCTGAATGGCCTGATAAACACCTTTCACGAGAAACCCTTCCTGAGCTAAGGCTTTACTTTGTGAGGCTTGCCTTTTTGGCTTCGGCTTATGTCAATCAAGTCGGGCAACCTAAAGTCTCTAGTTTACCTGCCAATCTGGCTGTGCCTTTAACCCGAGTCGCCAATTTATTATCTGTGCCGCCCATTTTAAACTACGCAGGGTATGCGCTTTATAATTGGAAGCGCTTTGATAAGAACCAGGGGGTTGTGCTTGGCAATATTGATACCATTCAGAACTTTGTGCACTTATATGATGAGCATTGGTTTATTTTGATACACGTAGAAATCGAAGCTCAAGCCTCCGTTATTTTAGCGGCTGTAGAGACTTTTCATGCGGAAAATAGAAATGTTGGAATAATAAGTGAGGAGGTGATTAATACCCAATTACAACTCATCGCAGCTTGTTTAGCTCAGCTGTTGAGGGTATTAAAACGTATTCCAGAGCGGATGTCGCCGGACCTGTATTTTAAAGTGTTTCGACCCTATATTCGCTTTTTTGAAAAAATTAAATTCTTGGGAGTGGAACGGCAACCCATGAACTATAGAGGTGAGACGGGGGCGCAAAGTTCAATTATGCCGGTGTTAGTTAACTTACTAAAAATTGAACATAAACAATCAATACTTGTAGATCATTTGCTGGAAATTCGCCGGCACATGCCGCCTAAACACCGACAGTTTATTGAAAATACATCACTTTTACCTGATATAAAACCCTTTGCTGAGCCAGAGCTTTTTGATCAAATTCTGGAGTTAATCGCTCAGTTTAGAGAGGTTCATTTTGAATGGGCTAAAGAATATATCCATAAACATGTGAAAGATACTCGAGGAACAGGCGGAACGCCTTATATGCACTGGTTAAACCAATTGATAGATGAGACGCGCGAGCGTAAGCACAATAAAGGTTGAATCAAGTAGGCGAGTAAATACGCGAATGTTTTAAAAATCGTATAAAAGCATTGCTGTAACTTGGTGCTATTCTTACCTTCTTGAATGATCCCCCGTCAAAGGAACGAAGCTTACAGGTAAAATTTGTCTCGTGTTCGTAGTTCCGTTTAAATCTTTTTCTACGAGAACTAAATGTTGTGTTTGATATTGCTGTCCTACAGGGATAATTAACTTGCCTCCAGGCTTAAGTTGTTCGACTAAAGGTGGCGGAATCTGTTCACTAGCTGCAGTAACAATAATTGCATCGAAAGGGGCATGTTCTGCCCAACCGTGATAGCCATCCCCAGAGCGAATTTCAATATTTTTATAGCCCAGCTCCCGTAGTCTGGATCGGGCTTGATCTGCAAGCGCTTCAATAATCTCTAGGCTATAGACTTTTTTTACCAGCGAGGCTAACACAGCGGCTTGATAACCAGAGCCGGTGCCTATTTCTAGCACGATACTATCTGGTTGCAGTTGGATCATGTCCGTCATTAACGCAACGATGTAGGGTTGAGAGATGGTTTGACCATAACCAATCGTTAACGGGTGGTTTTCGTAAGCTAGAGCACGCAACTCTTCCGAGATAAATTTCTCACGTTCAATCTCTTCGATAACTCGCATCACTTTGTCATCCAGCTTACTTTTACCTATACAAACGCGGGTACGGATGACGTCAGCTTTGATTTCTTTTACCATATTTTTTAGCATATCTAAATATACCTAATGGTCGGTTTCTGAGGCTATTATGGCCAATGCTAGCGACGGTTTTACTTATTGGAGTCGGAATAGGGTATTTAGAGTGTTAAATGATGTCCTATGAGGTAAGACTCGTAAGTGGTCCTACTAAATGGTTTCACCTGTAAATGACGGTACCAACATCCATTCGACTAACCATTGATCTTGGCCTGGTAATTTATCTAGGCTAACGACTCCGGAATTCTGAAATCTAAGTATTGACTGATTTTCATCACCGATTGTTAGGTAAGATACTAGCCTGTCCATAAAAGGTAAATGCCCAATATACATCACATGACTGTCGGGCTTAAGCTCCGCTGAAAATGTGTCGACAGGGTCATTGGGAGTGATACCATTTATCTGAAATGGCTTGTCTTTGATGCCTAGCTCTTTGGCGAAAATTGCCGCTGTTTCCATTGAACGTGCTTTACCGCTATGGAATATCTTAGCAATCTTGACCTGTCTTTTCTTTAGAGTCATGGCGATTGAAACTGTCTCGGTAATGCCTTCGCTATTTAGATTTCGGTCTGGGTCTAAATCTTTTGGATGGGCCTTACCATGTTGGACCAAATAGATTGACATATTTCACCTTCCTGTATCTCTTTGATTATAGTATAGGCCGATATTTAAAGGAGAGCCGCATAAAAAGTAGTGTCTTAATTTGTGAAAAAATTTCATTGGGCATAATATTTAGACTTCTACTCAGCTTGATCTAAAATCGTTTATATAGATATCTATCGTCGTAGGAGATTTCGCTATGGGAGAGTTAAGTAACTTTTGTGGTCATGTCGTTGATCTAATAAGAACGGATAGTTCTTTATCTATACGTTTACTTTCTTGGAATGCATTAGACGAGGGAGTGAAACCTGCTCTGACCCTCTCGTTAACTGAGTATGGGCCATCTTCAAATAACACTTTAACATTAGAAATCGCCAAAGATAAAGAATACGAAATTGACAGTGTAGAGCTCGAAAGTGAAAGGCTTCAACTATGGATTTCTGGTTTTGATCGCCCCATTGAAATTAAATCTAAAAGCATCAAATATCAATTTGAAGATTTAACTGAAGCTGACCTGAGAGGCTTACTGAAAATTTCACGCACAAGTAACGGCGAGAAATATAAGCAGATCATATTGCTTCGCAATAAAATTGATACAATAGCCAAGTTTATTGATGAGTCAGAAAGCAGGCTGACAATAAAGTCACAGAGCCACCCAGAAGGAACGGATGGTTATAGGATCTATAAAGAGCAATTTAAACTACTACATAGACTTCGAGTGCGGCTTAACGCAGAGCTCTAATAACTAAAAACGAACCTCCAAAACATGTTTAATCGACTTATGTCGCTTAGTCCGCGCAACGGTCGTTGGTTTGTGGCATGAAAAGAATCGCAATTCTCGATTTAACTAGGAGGGCAATATGAAAAATATTGTGGTAGCCGTGGATTTTTCAGACAATACTGAGTTGTTGGTTAACCAAGCGATTGAATTGGCCAAATGCTTCTCTAGTAGTGTTTTCCTTATTCATGTTGAAAATCAAAATAAGGATATCAGTGGTTTTGAAACAACTAATGGCATTGATGAAATTCATCAGGAGTTCCATAAAGAGACAGGGCTCTTAAATAGTTTAGCTCAGACAATTCGTGATCATAGCATTGAAACTCATGCTATTTTTGTTGAGGGTGTGGTTGTTAATTCCATACTAGAAGAAGCAAGAAGGGTGAATGCAAATGTCATTATCGCTGGAACCCATGGGCATAATGTTATCGAGGATTTGTTTTTGGGGGGCGTGAGTCTTGGTATTGCTAAACAATCAACATGTCCTGTGCTTTTGGTACCAGTAGTGTAATAAGTGTTTGTACTGAGAGGGTTTTGCTTGAATGTTACCTTATATTCTATAGGGGGATACCCATCATTCGTTTAAATGAACGCCGAAATACTCGACCGTCCAAATAGTCTAATTTATTACGTATTTCACTGTTGGAGTTTTAAATCAAATTTGTTCTTAGGCAAATAGATTAATTTGCTCTTTTTATACGCATAATATTTTCTAAAAACGTACTTATTCGGCCGTGCGTAGCTCTAATTAATTCAGATTTTGCAATATGTTTATCTATTCCTTTTTTTTCTAATATCGCGAGCATTCGTTCAAAAGTGTCTCTGCGTTTATGTCCTTTTTCAGTGAGTATGCGGCGATCGGTTACTTCTTCTAATTCGGAGCCACAAGGACATTTTCGCAGCGCTTTCGGCAAATTGTATGACTCTTTAAATTTTGAGTTAATTAATTCTAAATCTTCCGTTTCAGAAAGGAATTGTTCGGCTGAAACAAATAACCGGCCGCAATGACTACAGCTTTTTGGAAAAGAAGAAGCGGCCAGTTGGTTAAGGCCCCGAATAAACTGGTGATCGATAGGTGTGGTATTCAAAACAATACACTCCTTCCAAATGGATGGTCGACTGTCATATTATTTTAAAAAATATTGCATAATCAAATTATAGTAAACAAAGTTATAGCTTTCCAGAAAGTTAATCTTTTGGCTAAATTAAGGCTTGTTTTAAGGCACGAGTTAATCGGAGGGCAGTTCCATTTGATCACTACAAACAATGAAAGATACTAGATTGTTAAAAGTAGCTCGGCGTTCAGTGCTAGGTTGCGCTTCATATATCATTTTTATGGGAAATAATATTTACTTCTCTTTCAATATTTCTTTGGCTTTATCTATGAGCTTTCGCATTGAGTAAGGCTTTTTTAAAAATTTTTCGAAGACTTGATTGGCTTCATCCTGTTTTGAAATGGTGTAACCACTGCAAAGCAAAAATTTTAGATCTGGATATTTTTGTCGACACAGCGATAACAACTGATGCCCATTCATACCACCAGGCATGATTACATCGCTTATTACTAGTGAAATACGTGAATTTTCTTCGAGGCGGTGTAGAGCTTCTTTTCCATTACACGCTGTCAGTACTTCATAACCAACTGACTTTAAGGTTTCTTCTGCAATTTCTAATAAGTCTAGTTCATCATCAACTAGTAATATAGTTCCCGTTTCTTGATACAAAGAATCGGGGGTAATTGCTTTTATTTCTTCTTTTGTAGGCTGATGATCTGACTTGGGTAAAAAAATATGAAAAGAAGTACCTTCTCCTTTAGTTGATTCGACTTGAATATACCCCTTAGAGCGTTTAACGAAGCCAAAAACCATGGAGAGCCCTAAGCCTGTACCTTTTCCAGTAGGTTTCGTTGTGTAAAAGGGATCAAATATACTTTCTAAGTTTTTGGCGGGAATACCTTCCCCTGTGTCACTAACTGTCAGTTTAATATACTCACCTTGTTTTGCGCCATTATTACTCGCGCAAAATAAATCATCTAGAAAGCAATTGCAGAGCTCTAATTTTAGTATTCCTCCTTTTGGCATGGCATCGCGGGCATTAATTACTAAGTTAAGTAGCGAATCTTGAAAATCACCTTGGTCGATCTCTGAATACCACAAGCCTTCCTTATAGTGTTCTACGACTTCGATTTGCTGAGTTAACGCTCTTTTAAACAATTCGTTCATATTATTTAATAGGGCTTTAAGATCTGTCACTTCAACGATTATTGGCTTTGCTCGTGAGAAACCTAATAACTGACTTGTTAGGTGCGCTGCTCGATTAGCTGCATTTTTTATGTTCCCTATACGGATTTTATTCTTTTCACTTGATTCAGTTCTAAATTTAAATAGTTCTACGTTTCCTAAAATTATCGCGAGAAGGTTATTGAAATCATGCGCTATACCACCAGTCAGATTACCTATAGCTTCCATTTTTTTTGCTTGGCGTAATGATTGCTCAGTTAGTTTTCGGGATGTTATATCACTAGCAATGGTTCCTGTGCCGATTAATGCATTATCGGTATTTCGTATTGGGAACTTAATGCTTAGGTATGGATGTATGGTGCCGTCTTTATGTTGGAAGTTTTCTTCGGTCTCAATACGTCCTTTGTGAGCAAGGCGTTCACTCTTCATTACACCGGCTTGGTCACTGGTAGGGTAAATGGAAGAGATCTTCTTACCGATGTATTCTTTAGAGTGCTTACCTTCCAACAACTCAAATTGCCTGTTGGCCGTGATAATATTGCCGTTCAAATCTTTTGTAGTGATAAGAACCGGAGAGTTTTCTAAGATTGCGCGTAGTTGTGCTTCGTTTTTTAGCAGCCTATCGTTTTGTTGCTGTAGCAGGAGTTGAGTTTTAACTCTTGCGAGAACAATTTTGGGTTCGAATGGTTTGGTGATATAGTCTGCAGCCCCCATCTCAAGCCCCATCTCTTCATCCTCAATTAAGTCTTTCTGAGTAACGAAAATTACAGGTATAGGCCTAGTTTTTGAATTTATTTTTAACTGACGAAGAACTTCGTGACCGTCAATCTCTGGCATAATTATGTCTAGTAGAATGAGATCAGGTAAAGGTTTGGTGTTTGCTAATTTAAGACACTCTCGTGAACTAGTTGTATATATTATGTTGTAAGTGTCTT
>ENA-OSET01003687-OSET01003687.1-sediment-metagenome-genome-assembly--contig:-NODE-3687-length-13912-cov-37.932273_pt1 | contig 13912 bp, 9 predicted proteins | sample MGYA00237882_ERZ534229 | MGnify/ENA primary metagenome ERZ534229 (study PRJEB26408, sample SAMN06266212) | sediment metagenome | isolation source: Hudson Canyon methane seep mesocosm | place...
AATCGCTTGTTCTAATAATTGATAATTACTCTCACTCAACTTGCAATGAACCTCTATTTCTTTATTTTCTAACAAATGATTCGCCTTATTGGCGCGTTTCATTTGTCTTTCTCTTGCCATTAATACGCGTTGTCGTACCGTGGCACTATTTTCTTCTTTTTCACCCTTTTTAGCAGGACGTAACATCGATTTTGCTACTGGCGGCACTTCCAGCAACATATCAATACGGTCCATTAGAGGTCCAGATACTTTCGCCCGGTAACGTCGAACCTGATCTTCAGTACAATGACAACGAACCTCACCTAAATAACCACAAGGACAAGGATTCATCGCTGTGACCAGTTGAAACCGTGCTGGAAACTCAGCTTGATTAGCCGCTCGTGAAATAGTGATCTTGCCAGATTCTATCGGCTCACGCAGCACTTCCAACACTTTTCTATCAAACTCTGGTAATTCATCCAGAAATAACACGCCATTATGTGACAATGATATCTCGCCAGGACGTGGACTACTCCCCCCTCCCACCATCGCCACAGCAGAAGCCGTATGGTGAGGCGATCTAAAAGGTCGTTGCCGCCACTGTCCAACTTTAAAACCCTGTGCCGAAATAGAATGTACTGTTGCCGTTTCTACAGCTTCTTGTTCGGTCATATCAGCCAAAATACTGGGTAGACGACTTGCCAACATTGTTTTCCCCGTTCCTGGCGGACCAGAAAAAAGTAAACTATGCGAGCCTGCAGCTGCAATCTCTAAAGCACGTCTTGCATGTGCCTGGCCACGAACATCTTCTAGGTCAGGATAGTTACCCCCTGATACCATTTTAATTGTCTCTGAGAGCTCTAAGCGTGTCTGACCCGCTAAATGAGCACAGACATCTAATAAATGACCGGCCCCATAACTCGTCGCCTCTTCAATTAATGAAGCTTCGCCAGCATTATCTAAAGGTAATATTAGTGCTCGTTTAGCCTTAGATGTTGCCAACGTTGTTGGTAACACACCTCGAACAGCACGCAACTCACCAGTTAAACCTAATTCACCAATAAATTCTTTATCTGCTAATGAACTTATCGGCAATTGATTAGATGCAGCTAAAATACCCAAGGCAATCGGCAAATCAAAACGCCCCCCTTCTTTAGGTAAGTCAGCTGGTGCTAGATTAATCGTGATCCGCTGTTGCGGAAAGTTAAACTGTGAATTCAATAAGGCTGAACGCACACGATCTTTACTTTCTTTAACGGCTGTTTCTAACATGCCAACAATAGATAAACTGGGTAGTCCATTTGAGATATGAACCTCAATAGTCACTACCGGTGCATCAATGCCGATTATCGCCCGACTCGTTACTGTCGCAATACTCATTTGTAACCATCCTTGGTATTTTGCTATTTATTTAATCCAGGTATGAACAACAATAATCTGCTAATTTTGTCACTTTTAGATCAAACGAAGAATCTGCTGCTACATTGAATGATTCGCCACCTTTAATTGCAATCCACTCATCTGTTCCATCTAATCGATAAGTTAACTCACCCGCCATGATCTCCATCAACTCTGCTTTTTCAGTACCAAAGGTGTAATCACCTGGCATCATAATACCGAGTGTTTTAGTTGAACCGTCGGCAAAAATAACAGCACGACTTGTGACATTACCATCAAAGTACACATTAGCTTCACGAGTAATGGTTACATTATTAAATTCAGACATCTTTTTCTCTTATTTATTTTTTTCTAACTCAGCGACTAATTTTTCAAGTGTTTCTAATTTTTCACGAGTGCGGTGTAAGACTTGAGTTTGAATATCAAACTCTTCTCGGGTCACTAAGTCTAACTTAGCAAAGGTTGCACTCATTGCAGCACGGATGTTTTTCTCAACATCAGCCTGCATTGCTGTGAAGCCGCTTGGTAATGCACCACTTATTGTATTGGCAATTTCTTCAATTTTTTTAGCATCTAACATCATTTTCTCCAAGTTCTAACTTGCTGCATATTCTACGGCATTGTGATGGCGACTGAAATGAAAACTAATCTTGTTTTGTCCAAAGAATAGTAAAAAAAAGCAGCTGTCACTATATCTGATAAAAACCAAATTGCAGCTCGAGTTGCTTCAGGTGGTGATTCGACAAATAATTGTAGTCTTTTCCACGAGAGCTACCGCTATCAATCCACCACAGTTATTCTATTTAATCATATGGGCGTTACTTTACAATATGAGCAACAAGCTATTCTCATGATATAGATCAAGATTAATTGATGATTTTTCACTATACTCAAGTTATATAAGTAATTATTCTAAATAAGCTAAATATTTAAATTTAATACAAGGTTGTGAAATTGTATCAACACACACTCCAAGAGCAGCCTGACTTCCTTGTTAAATCAACACGAGGTGTTGCACTTACCTCAGCATTGATACTGACACCTTTTACTATTAATAACTTTATTCAAGGCCGGTATATTCTAGGCCTATTTACATTAATGATTCTCACACTATGTTCCATCAGTGCTTGGCTTTGTCACAACGATCGCTATCACCTCAAAATTAACTTATTTGGTATCGCCCCCGCGATTATAGTTGCCATTGTAACTGCAGTGCATCAACTAGGTATCGTTGGTTCTTATTGGCCATCATTAGGAATTATTGCTTTTTACTTCATACTCCCTAAAAAGCCAGCTTGGATCGTAAATATTATTTTTGTTGTAATCATCACGCCTGTTGCATGGACTACTCTCGATCATTCTACTGCAATACGTTTTTTTGCCGTACTTTTAAGCATAAGTTGTTTTACTTACTTCTCTATTAATGAAGTATATAAACAACATTATCTACTCAAAAAGCTAGCGATTACCGATAGTCTCACAGGCCTTCACAACCGTTCATTGCTGCAAACATCTCTAGAAAATGCCATCAACCAAAGTCATCGTTCAAATACGCCAATGTCTGTTTTAATGTTTGATATTGATTATTTCAAAGCAATTAATGATCAGTTTGGTCATGATGAGGGAGATTCCATTCTAAAAATTACTGGAGATTTTTTAAGCAAATCTTTTCGTGCCAGTGATCTTATATTTAGAATTGGAGGCGAAGAGTTTGTCGCTATTCTTTACAATACTGATAAAGTTAATGCCACACAGCTGGCTGAACAGTTACGGGAAAAGTATGAAAACCTCTCTTTAATTCCTAATCATCCAGTGACCATTAGTATTGGTGTATCTAGCCTTAATGCCAATATGGATTGGGAGAAATGGATGAAACAAGCTGATGAAAAAATGTATCTCGCCAAAAGAAATGGTCGAAACCGGGTGATTGCATGATTGATTCTCCAGTGACCAAACTGCTCGACTCTCTGATGCTGAGCAAGGAAAAGTTGTAAAAGAATAAGTTAACTCTGTTTTTCTAAACAATATAACTTCTCATGTTTTCCTGAGTAATGGCGTACTTGAGTTTCATATTGTTCACTCCATTGCCACTTTTCTGAAGAAAATAATGCTGACATCTCCTCAATTTCACAATGAAATGGTGGTCCATTTTCTTGCTCTGTTTGCATAAACTGAGCGAATAGTAGCCCCTCTTTTTTTAGCCAGCTGTATAAACATCTTTCATAAGCCAACCACTGTTCAGGGTGTAAAGCACACAAACTCGTTTGTTCATAAATAGCATTAAAAGGCTGTTCGGGCTGCCATGTAAAAAAATCAGCTTGAATTAACTCTGCCTGTAAATTTCTTGTAGCTAACATTGCTTGTAAATTATCTAATGGACTAGGAGCAATATCTATAGCGACGACATCAAAACCATGCTCAGCAAGTGTTACAACTTCATAACCATTGCCACAGCCTGGAATTAATATTCGGCATGGTTCTAATAGACCAAGTTCTATCCAATGCAATAAATTTGCACTTGTTTCACCACGATCCCAGCCCGTTTGTCCTGCTTGATAGCGTTGCTCCCAATTATTATCACTTGTCATTATTAAAAGCTCCTAAAGCCATCGTTTAACAGACTGTTTGTAGTCTCTATATTGTTGACCAAACTTTTGTTCTAATATTATCTCTTCGGGAATAATTTGTTGTACTGTCAGAACAAAAATGAACAGTGGCAATGCAAGAAAAGGTGACAAAGTACCAAGAATAATAGCCCAGCCGCTTAGCAATAAGAGTAAGCCCATATACATAGGATTACGTGTCATTCGATACATTCCTGATGTCACCAAAACGTCTGCTTTTTCTGGGTGGATTGGGTTAATCGAGGTGTGAACTCGGAAAAACTGCATTAAAGACATGCCATCTGCAAACATCGCTAACAACATAACTATAAAACCAAGTTTATTCCAAGGCATGGGAATGATCTCCATAACAGGACTAAATCGATCTAATAGCCACATTAACCCTGCCATGAGCAACATATAAACAGGAGGAGGTATCTTAAGTTTTAACATTTGTATTGTTTCAAACTATTATTTACCACCTAATAAAGATCCAAGTAAACCTCGTACTAATTTACGACCTATCTGACTTCCCACCGCTCGCATGGCACTTTTCAAAAAGGTTTCCATCACTGACTGACGTTGTCGACCACCTGTTGAACGTTCATTTTTCTTGCGTTCTTTTTCCTGTGCGGTAGCCACTTGTTCAGCCTGTTGTTTTTCAGCTAATTCTTCGGCACGTTTAGCTAATATTTCAAAGGCTGATTCTCTATCTATTGCCTTTTCATACACACCAGCAACGAGCGAATTAGACATTAGAACGGTACGTTGCTGAGCATTAATAGGACCAATTTGACTTTTTGGAGGTTTAATTAAGGTACGTTGCACCATTTGTGGACGACCTTTTTCATCTAATAGAGATACTAAGGCTTCACCAACCCCCAGTTCCGTAATGACTTGTTCAGTATCTAATTTAGGATTGTCACGAAAAGTCTGTGCAGCAGCTCGAACGGCTTTCTGATCTCGAGCGGTATAAGCACGTAAAGCATGTTGAATCCGATTACCTAATTGACCTAAAACACTATCAGGGATATCTGTCGGGTTTTGGGTAACAAAATACACGCCTACACCTTTAGAACGAATTAAACGTACCACTTGTTCTACTTTATCTAACAGTACTTGTGGCGCACCTTTAAAGATTAAATGGGCCTCATCAAAGAACATCACTAACTTAGGTTTATCGGGATCACCAATTTCAGGTAATTGCTCAAATAATTCTGCCATTAGCCATAATAAAAAGGTGCTGTATAACTGTGGTGAATTCATTAAAGTATTGGCTGCCAGCATATTGATAATGCCTTTACCCTCTGCATCTGTTTGCATTAAATCATCTAAATTAAGTACTGGCTCAGCAAACAGTTTGTCACCCCCTTGATCTTCTAATGTAATCAAGCGACGTTGAATTGCACCCACACTAGCAGCAGATACATTGCCATATAATGTGCGAAACTCTTTGGCATTATCAGATACAAATTTTAACATTGCACGAAGATCTTTTAGATCTAATAACAACCAACCATTATCATCTGCAACTCGAAATACTAATGATAATACGCCCTGCTGAGTATCATTTAGATTAAGTAATCTAGCGAGTAAAAGTGGCCCCATATCTGAAATGGTTGTTCTAACCGGATGCCCCTGTTCACCAAACACATCCCAGAAAGTAGCAGGAAATGCCTGAAAGCTAAAATTATCTAAATGCATAATCTCAACACGCTCAGCGACTTTAGGATGTTCTTTACCCGGCTGGGTAACACCTGACACATCACCTTTGATATCAGCTAAAAACACTGGCACGCCAATTTCACTGAAACCTTCAGCTAAGCCTTGCATGGTAATGGTTTTACCTGTGCCTGTAGCGCCAGCAATCAAGCCATGTCTATTCGCCATTTTGGGCAGTAATTCGATAGCAAGCTGATCAGCCTGCCCAATGAAAAGTGAATCCCCCATACCAACTTCCTGTATCAACTATGAAATGATAGACCACTGTAATTCACATTACCTCATAAAATCAATTTATAAGTCCCAGCAGAGCTGCGCGTATTATTAATATATCTAAATTCACCCATGCACTAAGATATCTTCGTATTTCATTGATGGTTCCACACTCTCTAAAATTGAACGCATATCACTAATAAGCTGCTGTAAATCATCACTCATTTGAGCTTGGCTTTTGCTCGCTAGAATACGATATGGCGCACGTAACCCTCTATGTTCTACAGGGAAACCAATTTGTTCAAACAAGACGCCCATAATGCGCAACCTTCTTGCTAAGCTATTCTCCATCATCACAAATACATTACTTAATTGATGATGACCTGAGCCTGCAAAACAGGCCATATATAGTCCATAAGTTATCAATGGATAATTTGTTCTTCTCGTATCTGAGTTACTCTCAGCTGAGTCAATAGAATAGGGTTTACCTTGCTCCCCTCTCCGCTGCCTGAATTGCGACCGAACAGCTAGTCTTGAAATCTCAAAACAGCTATTTTCTTCTAGAGATACCGGACGATCTGTATCTATATACAAACTATTCCCACATGTAGATTCGAAGGGTAACGTTTTGTTGCTATCAACCATAGCTAAACGAACACAGGCAGCAAACTCCTGACTTTCCTTATGTTTCAATAGATAATGTAGGGAGTTTTTATCGAAACAATCTTGTTCTAGTTGATCTGGAAATGCTTCTGGATTTTCATAAGCTAATTCTTCGCAATACACTTCATAACGAATTTTATATGCTTGCTCTCGTAAGGCTTTTGTTGTTGCAGGAACAAATTCAAAATACTGGTGAAACGCATCCCTAAGTGACAATTTATCTTCCATGATCAATCCTTGATTTAAATAGGAAGTCAGATTAAATCAGGGATCTCCGATACAGGTCAAAGTCGATAAAGGCATTGTGTGCTTGATGTCACAAAAACAAGTTAAAACACACATATTTATCGAGATAGCCATTGAAATAACACGCATTTTCTTAAAGCAGTGATCATGCTAATAAGGCAGATAAACCCGTTTCACGTTGATGTTGCCTTGACACTGTTTTAGCCAATATCGCCTCTGTACTCATCAGGGTAAGCTGCTTTTTCGCTCGAGTGATTGCCGTATATAAAAGCTCTCTATTTAACAAAGCACTTTCTTCTTCAGGCAATAAAACACTGACATTATCGAACTCAGATCCTTGGCTTTTATGTATCGTCATAGCATAAGCAGTTTCATGGGCTGGTAATCGAGATAAATTAACCCAACGCACAGCATTATCGACCATAAAACAAGCACGTAGTACGCCTTGCTCATCATATAAAACAAGCCCCGTATCACCATTAAATAAACCTTGTCGATAGTCGTTCTGCACAACCATTATGGGTCTTCCAGGATAAAAGGACTGATAAGTTTTCCATCCCTGCTTTTGCAGTTTTCTCTCAATCAATTCATTCACTGATGCAACTGACTGCGGCCCTTGTTTTAAGGCACATAACACATGATACTGTTCAAATAATTTTAGGCAATCTAATGCCTGTACATGGCGTGATACAGCATCGAAATAAACCTGATAATGTCCAAATACATGCTGTTGGATGTTCGCTGGTTGAAGTTGCTGTTGCCAAAGAGAACTACTCGCCTCATCAATCACAGAATATACCGACTGAATATCACCCGTCTGCACAGCTTTAGCTAACTGACCAATATCACTTCTCTCATCAAAACGATAACTATGCTGCAATAGAACAATACTATTATTAAGGTTTGATGTTTGATCATATGAGCTAATCAAGCTCATACCCGTGAAAGCCTGTACTTGGTCGACAAACTCAGCTGAAAACTGAGGCGTTTTATCACATAAATTAGCTAATACCGCTCCGGACTCTACTGAGGCTAGCTGTTGGCTATCACCTAATAATATTAAACGAGCATTGTCTGGTAGAGCTTGCATCAATTTAGCCATCAAGCTGATATCAATCATCGACGCTTCATCAACAATCAATACATCAATCGGCAAAGGTCTTTGCTTTGAATAGCGACCCTCATCATTATTCGTTGTAATACCTAATAGTCGATGTAAGGTCTTAGCTTCTAATGATGGGTTTCCACTGTCAGAGATAGCCTGCTGTAATCGAGCAGCAGCCTTTCCTGTTGGCGCAGCTAAAGCAATTTTAAGATCGGGATTTTGTCCGTACATCATCTTTAAAAGACGTAAAACAATCGTTGTTTTACCTGTGCCGGGGCCACCCGAAATAACGCTAAATTGGCGTGTTAATGCCATGAAAACAGCCACTTTTTGCCAATCGATACCATCATGACTGCTCTGCCAATCGATAAAATCTTGTTGTAATTGTTCGGAATTGACAAGCTCTATCGGCTGACAACGTTGCCGCATTGCTTGAGCAACAGCCTGTTCATCTTGCCAATAACGATATAAATACAATAGACCCTCATTGGTCAGAATCAAGGGGTTATAGTCACCCTCTCCTCCAACTACATGACTATTTTTTAGTCGGGTCACTAACTCACTTAGGGTTTCACACTGAACTAAATCCTGTTGAAGAATAAATGCTAGATTCAAACACACATGCCCTTGCGAAACAGCATCAGTTAACAAGGCAGAGATTGTTGCAACAAGTTCATCATCGCCATGATTTAAGCGATCAATAAAGCGAGAAAACTGGCAGGCTAGCTCACTCATCCCTGCTTGTCTTAATGCGAGCTCATTCATCACTCACTCCTTGCAGACAACTATCCAAGGCATTAAGCACAGTGAGTTCTGGTTTGTCGTAAAAAATTCCTGATTGCCCCCAATCTGCTTTCATTCCACGGATAAACAAGTAATAAGAACCGCCAAGATGCTGTTCAGGATCATAGTCTGGCAGGCGTATTTTTAGATATCGATGTAAAGCTAAGGTATAAATTAAATACTGTAAGGGATAATCATGTGAAATCATGGCATTATTAAGCTGTTCGGCTTGGTAATCGTGCTCACTATGTCCTAAATGATTGGATTTATAATCGACTATATAAAACCGGCCTTCATGTTCAAAGACTAAATCAATAAAACCTTTCATAAAGCCGGTTAAATCATAAAAGTTTAGCCGTGAAATAACCGTCTTTAACGGTGAAGATTCAGGCAATAGTGGGAGTAATTTCTGCTGCAGTTTACTAACAGTCAAATCAACGACAGGGAAATAAAACGCTAATTCATCTAATCGTTTATCCTGAGTTAATTGATTCAAAAATATCTTGTTTTCACCCATCGGGGTGGCCAGCACTTCACTCAACCACTGACAGGCTACCGGCACCCATTTTTCATCAAAACCGTATTGTAATAAAGTCCGTAAGACTAGTTTTTGCATCGCCTCATGATCATCACTAGTAAAGTCCCAATATTCAAATAAGGCATGTAAACATGTTCCCGCTTGAGCACCACGTGGAAATGAAAAGCGATCTAAACCTGAGCGAATAATCGGTTGAACAGTATCAATAGTCGTGGATGTTTGAGCATCATAATCAGGCAATTCTGCATCATGACCTTTGGTCAAGGCACTAAAACTGCCAATTCGCCACGGCTGTTGAATATCACCATTAAATATTCTTACTTCGAGTGACTTACTTTGCTCATTTGCAGCTTGGTAACTCACCCTATCTTGTTCGCTAATCCTTTGCAGTGAAATATTGCCATCACTTTGCTCAGCTAACGTTGTTAAGTCGTCCAACATGACATCACTATCTAACTCATTTAATGTTGGATGTAATAAGCTAAATAAGGCTGCATTACTCACATGTGAACCATCACTTCTGCCTTTTGCATTACCCCAAATTACAATACAACGCTCACGAGCACGCGTTAACGCCACATAGAGTAAACGACTGTCTTCAGCTTGTTCTTCTATTGTCACGCTATCAGCAGCCTGACTTAATGCTGGCTCTGAAAATGCAGCACAGGCTTGCTTGTTGTCATCATCTTGATGAAAACTAATCACATCGTCCTTAGCTGAACGTAAATTAGCATCCCAAAGGAAAGGACAAAAAACAATAGGATATTCCAAGCCTTTACTCTTGTGAATGGTGATAATTTTGACCAGTTGCTCATCACTTTCCAATCTTAATTGTGCTGCCTCATCATTTTCTTGTGCAGATTGAATATGCGTGACCAGCCAATACAATACCTGTTCCATACCGTCGTTCTGATGGCGAAACTCTGCCTGAATAAGTTCAGCCACATGATTTAGATTAGTTAGCTGACGCTCGCCTTCTGGCTGACTTAATAATCGTTGTTGTGCTGACACAGAGATCAATAATTGACGGAACACTCGCATAAAGCCATGTTTTAACCACAGCTGATGCAAGTCATAAAAGAAATCGAGTTGTGCATGCCATTGTGATTCATTATGTTTTAGTGCATAAAGCTCACCGGCATCAAAACCCCATAAATTTGTGGCCAAGGCTGCCGTAACGCGTTGTTCGTTATTTGGTTCTACTACCGCTAATAAAACACGTTCTAATAATTGTGCTTCATTTGAAGTAAAAACATTATCCCTGCCTTGTTGCACACTATTAACGCCACGCTGTTGAAGACATTGCTGCACCGCATTGGCTTGACGATGATTCCGTACCAAAACAGCAATATCCCCTCCTGTTAAGCATCGTGTTTTTTTAATCTTGTCATCAAATAAACTGGCTTCACCATTATGGGATTGATTCAATAACATCGCTATTTCATCAGCAGTAACTGTTGCTGAAATAGCCGTTAGTTCCCGCTTAGCCATCGGCTTATCACTTCCCGCCCACATAATCTGCAATGCTGAACTATCAGTATCATTCACCTTTAATGCCTCAGCATTATCTCGTGCTGCACCCACAGCAAGAAAAGGGATATCTTGATAGATAAAAGGTTCAGAATGTCGTTTAAACAAACTATTTACAGCTGATACCAACTGAGGATGTGAACGCCAGTTTGTTGTTAGCGTATGTTCATGTTCAGCTCGTGATTTGGCTTTTAGATAAGTAAATATATCAGCCCCACGGAAACTATAAATCGCTTGTTTCGGATCACCAACTAAAAATGTCGGCAAACCACTATCAGCATAAATACGACTAAAACTCGCATATTGAACCGGATCGGTATCTTGGAACTCATCTATCAGAGCAGCTTGATATTGTTTACGTAACTGCTCAACCAGCCAATCACCACGCTGACCATTTAATGCCTTTTCAAGATTAATAAGTAGGTCATCATAAGACTGAACCTGTTGTTTTAACTTTTGTTCTGGTAATGATTCACGCAAATAGTCCAGCAAAGTCACTCGTAGTTGCTGATGTTGTAGTTCTCGAGCTTGTTGTAATTGTTGATAGTGCTCAAACACTTGTTCACAAACCAGCCAAAAATTAAGCTCAGGTAAATGTTGGTCTTTTTTCAGACCTTCTTCCATTTTGCCTTGAGTGAACTTTTCAAAGCCTTCAAATAAACTGGCTGGCAAGCTCTCTTGGTTGAGCATATTTGCCAAAAACACTAACCATTTTTCTACACTCGCCGTGCGGTATTTATTACCATTCAACAAGGTCTTATTATTTAAAGTTGCAATGACTTGTTCATTTTCTTGCAACCACACTTTCTTAAGTTGAATAAAGTGTTGTTGTGCCTGCTGTGCACATTTTTCAACATCCATTTCTGGTATAGCTAAGTTATTTATATACGGTTTGCCAACAAGTTGTCGAATTGAACGTAATAATGTCTCTGGTGTTTCTTTTTTGGCTAATAAGTAAGCGACAAAGTATTTATCGGCGGTGCTTATCTCACGTCGCCAGAAATCATCCGTAGCAGATTGTAATAAAGCAAGATCATCTCCTATCAATTCCAATTCAAATCGCAAACCACTTTCAAAAGCAAAATCTGCCAAGACTCGCTGACAAAAACCATGAATAGTGAAAATAGCCGCCTCATCAAAACCTTGAATAGCCGAGATTAATTTGTAAGTTGCTGAACGAATATCTTCGACTTCAACAATCTCTGCCAACATTTCTCTATCGACAGGGTCTTTTAACAAATCATCTCGCGCGTCCACCAGCTTTTGCCGTAGGCGATCGCGTAACTCTTCCGTTGCAGCTCGTGTGTAAGTTACAACTAAGATCTCAGAGACCTTTAAGTCTTTTTCTAAAATGAGACGTAAATAGAGTTCAGCTAAAGTATAAGTTTTACCTGTGCCAGCACTTGCCTCAATTAAGTTTAAGCCTGAAAGAGATACTGTTTTGGCATTAAAGGCTGTCATAGTTTACCTCCCACAAGATGTGCTTGTAGAGGTTCATAGACAGTCAAAGCTAGCTCTTTAAATGGGTCGTCTAAAGGTGGAGTAACATAGAGTTGCTGATAATACAGATCTTCCCCTTCACCATTAAGAAACTGTCCTCCCTGCCATGCATTATTCATCGCCGTTTCAGGATTGGCTCGTCCGCCATTTAAGCTTGCTTGGGCAAATGCAAAACTTGTATTGGGGAACAGACTTAATGGTTGCTGCAAACCTTGCCAGTAAAGATCCAATAATGTTTTTAATATGGCTTTAGCATCTTCTACAGGCATAAAAGTGTAATCACTATTTTCAGTAATAAGACGGCTTTCACATGTCACAGTAGTTGGTTTCATACTGTTGAGTATTAAATGACGTAGCCACACATTAAGTACATGATTGCCCTTGGTTTTCCCCATCCGGTAATCAAACAATCCATCAGCAGAAAGTCCTTCAAGCTGACCATGTAATTGATAACCATCAATGACTAGTTCAAATGGCAGAGGTGTTAAAAATTCTTCTGGGTAATCTGCTAATAATTGTTGTGCAAACTTTTCGACTTTCTCAACCTCGTCATAGAAAACCTGTTCGCCTACCTGACCCTGAGGTAACACTCCTGTCGCCTTCACTAATGTGAGCGCCTCATTAAGACCTTTATCTTGTAATCGATAGCTTAATAACTGTTGACGTAATGACCATGCTTGCAAGCCATCTAGAGCAAAAGCTTCTCTCACTTCTAACTGATCATCATCCGTTTCTAAACGTAGTCCTAATCGTTCTTGCAAACAATACCGTGCTGGATGACTAAAAAATCTAAGTATTTGAGTCAGGCTTATGTTTTTCCATGACTCATCCACTTCTGGCAAGGCACTGTCAAACCATGATATTGAGGTATTAGCTTCTTTTTTGTCTGGAGGACAATGTTCAGCAACATAACTAAATAGCTTATCTGTACTTTTATCAAAATAACGTCGACTAAAGGCTTGTAGTGGATGTTGCGTTAAGACATGGTGCCAAATATCCGTATTGTCCAGATCATCTGTCGCAAAGCTTTGCCTTAAAACATCACGACAATCACTGACTAATACAGAAGGTGGAATCGGTGCATTGTCAGAAATACTGGCGCCGACATAACTAATATAAAGGTGTGATTGTGCCGATAATAATGATTCTAAAAACAGATAGCGATCATCGTCACGACGGCTACGATCACCTTTTCTAAAGTCATAAGATAATAAATCAAAGCCTGCTGTCGGTTGTCTGCGAGGGTAGCTGTCATCGTTCATTCCAATCAAACACACAACAGGGAATGGAATACTTCGCATCGGTACCATGCCACAGAAAGTCACACCATGCCCCATAAACCGACTTTGGGTTTGTTGGCTATCTACATGTCCATCAAACCATTCTTTTACTAGGTCGATCTTCATGCCTTGTTCGAACTGTGCCAGTTCCGTTGTTTCCACTAATGAATCTAATGTTTTTCTAATTAACAATAATTCAGCTTCATCACTACCCTGCTCGGTAGTTGCAATAAAAAAATCATCTAATAGATTGAGTAACAGCTGCTGCCATTGATCTGCATCCAACTCAGCTTTAAGTCGTTGTCGATAACGATCTAATTTATCGATAAAAGCACATAACTGAGCCATTGTC
>ENA-OSET01003688-OSET01003688.1-sediment-metagenome-genome-assembly--contig:-NODE-3688-length-13911-cov-2.835622_pt1 | contig 13911 bp, 10 predicted proteins | sample MGYA00237882_ERZ534229 | MGnify/ENA primary metagenome ERZ534229 (study PRJEB26408, sample SAMN06266212) | sediment metagenome | isolation source: Hudson Canyon methane seep mesocosm | place...
GTTTTAATTTTTCCTAAATATTCAGAATGGACTGCATTTTTCTCGCGCTCAACAAATTCTGGATTGAATAAGGGGGCAACAAAAAACTGGCTAAAGCGGTCAAGCATCGGTTCTAGTACGCTATTTTCTATATCAAAGAAATAGTTGGTATGTTCTTTGGCGGTATAGGCATTTCGTGAACCACCGTGCTGGGCAATAAAGGTTTGATATTCATCAGGGTCGGGAAATCTTTCTGTTCCTAGAAACAGCATATGTTCCAGAAAGTGGGCTATACCCGCGCGGTCTTCCGGGTCATTATAGGACCCTACGCCCACGACCAGGCTTGCCGAGGATTTGTTCAAGTCGGGGTCCGAGAGCAGGATCACACGTAGACCATTGTCTAATACCGTGTGCCGGTATTCAGAATGGTCAGTACTGGCCTTGGCTGGCAACTGAGAAAGGTCGGCCAAAGGGGCCGCACAATAGGCAAAAAACAACAGGAGTAGCTTAAATGAACGCATAGTGACCAACACCATTGAGAGTTAGGAGTTCAAAAGATTATAAGACGGACGAGGACTTGGCAAATGCGATGATGAATATTAGCCCCTATCTGCTAAGATTTACTGATACGAGGGGAGCGAGTATTCTCTTTGGCCGTGATGAGCCGCCTCACCCAATAAGACGAATTTTGTGATTTCCATATGACCACTAGTCGCAACTGCAATGTATTAAACCCTCTGTTTTTATTGGTATTTTTAGTGTCAGCCCAGACAGGTGAAGCTGATGAAACTTCGCCCTTCGATATGACAATGGAGGAGCTGCTAAAAATCAAAGTGACCACTTCCTCCCGCTTTGAAGAGTCCATCCACGACGCCCATGCCAGTATCTCCATTATTACCAAGGAGCAAATTGCGCAATTTGGTGGCAATTATCTTCATGAAATTCTAGAGCGTATTGTGAGTGTCGGCAGCACTTATGGCGTGCTAACCAGTATTAATACACGGGGAGCGACCGCCTGGACGTCTTTGGGTCACAATTTGGGTTTGATAAATGGCAGGCCTTTTGGCGCTGTGGGGGGCATTCACAACCTTTATTCGTCTATGCCGATTACTGCCATTGAACGAATAGAATACATTCGTGGTCCCGGTTCGGTGCTTTATGGCACCAATGCCTATCACGGTGTTTTTAACATCATTACTAAAAAGGCGGACTCACAAGGCTGGGAAGGAGAGCAAAAGCTATCACTGGGTAGCTTTGATACGATCCAGCTGGACGGCAGTTACCAGTTTAAACAAGATGATTTCAGTGTCAGCCTAAATGTGATGTTAGCCGACAGCGATGGCTGGAATGCACAGATGTTCGATCCTGAGCTTGATGACTTTTATGGTCGCAAAGCCTTCCAAAAAGAGCAAACTATTCATCTGGACGCCAGCATTGGCAATTTCTCAATCAGTCACTACAACAGCCAGCAAGAAAGATTTGCCAATTTCTGGGATGCGCCGGAAGAAAACTATCTCCCTTGGTTTAAGGACCACCCTGTTAAGGTTTCTAACCTGAGTTATGAATATGAAATTTCGAAAGATTGGCGACTCGAAAGTCACATTACCCATGACTCCAAAATTATGGAGTGGAATAGTAATGGTGTTGCCGATTCGCTGGTTAAATTAAAGTGGCCACAAAAGTCGCGCCTAATCGAGGCCAACCTGTTTGGTGTGTTGTCTGAAGACGCCCAGTTATTATTGGGAATTACCCACGAGCGGCACACCATCAAGAATGCAACGACGGTACCGGATTCCACCGAGAGCTACGGTCGTGCCTATTTTCAGTTTAAACATCAATTGTCGGATACGCTTTCCTATATCGCAGGCGGGCAATATATTCAATCAATCGATCTCGTTAACGAGGTGGAGGATATTTCGGATTTTGTACCTCGCCTGGGTTTGATCTACGACATAAACGAGCGTTGGGCTTATAAACTGCTTTATGGTCAGGCTTACCGTCAGCCGACTGCGGGAGAGAGGACCATTGCTTCACCCGGCGTACAAAAGGGTACACCAGATCTACGCTCTGAAGTTATTGCTACACTGGAGTCACAGCTATATTTTCAAGATAAAAATCAGCTGTTTACTTTGACCTACTACGAAAGTAAAGAGAGAGACTTGATTGTGCTTGCGCCATCCGATGATCCTTTGTTTGCGTTGGAAAACAAAAATCAGGGCAAGCTTGATTCGAAAGGGTTGGAGTTGGAGTATAAATATTACCCCGACGAAAATTGGATGTTGGAGTTTTCCTGGTCAAAACAAAGCAATCGTAACGGTGAGGCTGTTGAAGGAACAACGCTGATGCCTGACTACGCCTGGAAACTTGGCGTAGGTTACAACGTGGCCGGCTGGAAATTGGGTTTGTACAATCTTTATTATGATGATTTTCAGGATTCAATACTCTTTGACGCCAATCGAGAAATCATCAACCCATTGGCGAAGAGCTTCCATTGGCTTACCTTCAAGGCCAGTACTGAATTTTTCTATTTTGACAACGGGTCTCGTGTTGAATTATCAGTCGAAATTAAAAATATTCTCGATGAAGAGATTTATTTCCCTAATGATACGACGGCATTTTATCCCAGTAATACTTTGCCTGGGCGAGAAGGGCGAAGTGGACTAATTAGTTTAACTTATCGACTATAACAGACCTTTTCTGGTTGCTTCGTTAATATTGTTGTAACTTTTGAACTATCTTTTGATATTCTCCGGATTCTTTTAACTTTTTTAACCCCGTTGAAAATTCTTTTGACAGACGTTCTCCTCGTGGCGTTCTTTTGGAGAACAAGATATAGAAGTCGAGGATCTCGGCAACTCTAGGGTGGGAGATCACATTGCTCTCAATATTGGCACCAAACAATTTGTTCAATGTGTAGGCCCCAACAATTCTAGACGTGCGATAGGCGTCTATCCTGCCCGCGAGCAATTTTTTGAAGTTAGATTCATCTGAGACCTCCATGTCATATTTGATGCCGTGTTTGAGATAGAATTTTTCGATGCGATATCCTACCGAAACCCCGAAGGTATAATTTTTTAGGTCTTCAATGTTATTCCAGTCAAAAGATGTCGATCGCAGGTGCCAATAGACTCCCTGATCCACAAATACCGGGCTTTCGCTAATGATAAATTCTCGCTCTCTTTCGGTATCCGTGGGCCAGGGGAATGTGCCGTCAACTTCACCGCTTTTGGTCATGGCAAAACTCCTTTTCCAGGGGTAATAGCCATATTCCACGTCAATGGATTGTTGCTTGAACGCTGCAGTCACCAGGTGCTCGAGCAACTTTGCATCGGGTTCGTTAGGGGAGGTGTAGGGGGGGTATTCACCTATCGCAAATTTAACCAATTCGTTAGCTAACGTGGGAGCGCTGAGCACACCTGGCAATAGCAATAGAAGTAGTAAGACACGCACTTTCATCTTCTTTCTGGCACCACTTGGCTGCGAAAATGATCCAGGTCTTGAATGATATCTTTGTATTTTCCCGAAGCCTTCAGTTTTGCGAGCCCTGTGCTAAAAGCACTTTCCAGCGCCTTACCTCTATCCGTTTTTTTAGAGAAAAGTACAAAAAAATGACTGTCGTCGGCCGCTTTGGGGTGAAATACAAAACGGTCCCGCGAACTCTCGTCAAACAGGTTGTTGACAAGGTAGGTTCCTACGACCCTGGACGTGCGGTAGACATCTATCCTGCCTGCCAGCAATTTCTTGAAGTTTTGCTCCTCTGATACTTCACTGGCGGCCTCAATGCCCTCTTGTTTGTAGTAGTTCTGGGTGCGGGTGTAGCCCACTGTGACGCCGAATCTATATTTTCTAAGGTCTTCACTGGTGTTCCAGTCGAAGGGGGTGGTGCGTAGATGCCAATAAACGCCCTTGTCCTGATAAACGGCTTCATGACTAAAATAGAAGTCCAGTTGTCTGTCGGCGTTTTTAAGCCAGGGAAAGGTCCCGTCTACATCACCATTTCTGGCGAGAGCCATGCTTCGCTTCCACGGGTAGTGCAGGTATTCAACCTCTATGGATTGTTCCAGAAAGGCGGCCTTTACCAAGGTCTCGAGCACCCTGGCCTCATGATTGTGGGTTGAGGTATATGGAGGGTATTCGCCGATCGCGAACTTTACGACCTCTTTGCCAGACGCGTGTGAAGGCTGAGTTCCGATCAGCAACACTAATAATAAGGCAAATTTCATGATTTGAGGGTGTTCCTTAACAATACCGCTTTCCTGTTTGAATAACTCATCCGCATATTGGTCTAACTTTATCATAGTTGATGTAGTACGAAAGTGAGGAAACTTAGATTGTGAAATGAAAGTAGAACTCATTCCAGACAGGGCGACGTTTGGGAGCTTGGCGACAGTTAGCAAGGCTACCCGGGCAGGCTGAATTCTGCGTATACAGCGCAGTGATCAGAAAGTGAACGCCAGGGAGTACCGGTTAATACCTCACTATCAACAGGTGTCAACCCCCGGAAGTAGATCCGATCCAGGCTAAACAGGGGGAAAAAAGCCGGGAACGTGATCGCAGGCTGTCCGTTTAATGAGGTAAATACCTCGGCCACCCCGAGTTCTGCCTGTAGATAGTCACTGGCTTTATTGCGCCAGTCATTGAAATCGCCCGCGAGGATAAGGGGCGCATTGTCTTCAACGCGGGATTGTATCAATGTGACTAGTTGTTGGAGCTGTGCTTGCCGTTCGAAAGACAATAATCCGCAATGAATACAGAAGACGTGTAACTTGTTCAGAATTTTGACATGGAGCACACCTCGACTGGAAAATGGCAAAATACTGATGTCGGTATTTTCCCAATGTTCTATTGGGTATCGGCTTAATATGGCATTTCCGTGGTGGCCATGACTATACACAGCATTTTTCCCATACGCGTGATGGGGCCAGACGGTGTCGGCGAGAAATTCGAATTGTGTTCCCGGCTCCCACTGCGACTCCGACCCTGACTTTAAGGTATTTTCCCCGACAACTTCCTGCAGAAATACGAGATCGGCATTGATCAGTCGTATCGCCCGTCGTATGTCCTTCAGCAGATATTGTGTATTGCTCGTGTTGAAACCCTTGTGAATGTTATAGGAGCAGACGCGGAGTGTAGTGGCGGTGGTTTCAGTCGAAGAGGACATGTTATAACCAGTAGCGCACAAGGCGAGGTATCCAGCCAAGGTAGATTGACCATGTGCGGGATACTAACTGTTTGTGGGTTATTTGAGTGGCCTCCTTGGTGTCCGCTTTGAAGCGGGATTCCAAAGCTTGCCGGGCGGCTTTAGTGGTCAGCGCGATATCCAACTCCAGGTCATGAAGAAAACTTCGGTGATTAAAATTGGTACTGCCTATTAGGAAATACTCATCGACGATCAGCGCTTTTGCGTGTAAAAACGCGGGAGAATATTCATAAATCTCAACGCCGGCTTCCAGCAATTCCGGGTAGTAACTGGCAGTGAGATAAGGAAAGAAAAACGCATCGGAATGGGAGGGTACAATCAGGCGTACTTCTGCACCCCGTTGACAGGCCAGCTTGATAGCCTCCACAAAGTCTGAGGAAGGAGAGAAGTAGGCGCTAGCGATCCAAACCCGTGATTTTGCCTGTTGAATTCTACGAGTGATGAATTGGTATTTTCTGCGCCTTGTCACCGGGGACAGATTACTGAGAATAGTTCTAAATCGATTTTTTTTGCTTGCAAGGCCTTGCTGATTCCAGATTGACTCAAATGTTGAGTTAACCTCTGCCACTCGTTTCCCGGTAACCAATACACCCAGGTCCCTCCACCCGTCTCCGCCTCTTTCGACACTGAGGTGTTGATCACAGATATTCAGGCTGCCTGTCCAGAGACGTTGTTTATCAATAATGCAAAGCTTCCTATGGTCGCGCTGGTTCATTTTTTGAATGAAAAAGAAGAGTCGTTCGATAAAGGACCCCTGCTTTATTGACCACCGGTATTGGTCGACTTGCCAGGGCAGAGGATGAAATATTTTTGTATCTACGCCGCCGTCATTGAGCCGGGTAGACAATTTCTGTCCATCTGCGCTAGAACCCACTCCATCGATTAATACACGGACATTGACTCCTCGTTTTGCAGCGGCGGTCAAGGCGTCGATAAATCTCAATCCAACGGAATCTGTTTTAAAAATATATGATTCGAGCTCTATCGACTGTTCCGCGGAACATATGCCTTCGATCAAACTTTCGAAATAGGTTTCGCCTTCACAAAAAACGTGTTCTCTCGCTTGGGGGAATTGTGTTCTTTGTATGTCTTTAGTCTTGTGAGGCACGATGTTCCTCTAGCCTTAGATACCATTAGAACCAATCGGAATATGGCCGTCGTGTTATCCCTCCTTTGAATGCTTCCAAGTGACGATAACACTGGGGACTGTCAACAATATTGACGTCGGTCAAAAGCTTTTGCCCCCTGAGGAATATTATAGTGAGAAATTCATGTGTTGCGATTCGAGGGGAAACTTATGTCTAGCTACAAAAAAATACTGGTTGCTGTTGACGTAGATGGTTGTGCCGATCAGGTCTTAAAAAAGGCAGCCGAATTTAACCAGGGTGAAGGCGTTGAATATACTGTGCTTAATGTTGCTCCCAGCTTGGTTCAAATGTATGGAATGTCAATGGGCGCTCAAGTCTATAATACAAGCGCACATCCGTTTGATGAAGATGAAGTTAGGCAGTCAATTTTTCCCAAGCTGGAGGCGCTAGCAGGGGATCAGGGGCTGGGTAGTCAACACATTGTGGTGGACTTTGGCCGAGCCGTTGACGGCATACTTGAACGAGCGGTGAAGCTGGATGTCGATTTGATTGTATTGGGTTCCCACGGGCGTCACGGGCTAAGTTTGCTGCTTGGATCCACCGCAAATGGTGTATTACATCGGGCAAAATGCGATGTTTTGGCCGTTAGAATTGAAGAGTAACGCGCCCTGAATTCAAATCTAAATTTATGCCTGGAACGAGAGCAGAAATGAAAAAACTATTGGTGGTTGCAGACAAAGTAGGAATGGAACAGTTTGCGTTTCAAAAGGCCCAGGAATTGGCTCGCTTGAGCGCGGCCAAACTGCATGTGGTGCTGGGGTGTTATGAATCACTGGCAATGTTTGATCGGGACGAAACGAATCGGGATGCCAAAGAGATAAAATCGCGTATTCTCAGTGGCAGGGAGAAAGCCTGGAAAGACTACCTGCAGTGTCACCCCGCCACGGTTGAGGTGAGTTACGAGACTGTTTGGAGTCAATCGATTCATGAGTGGGTGGTGGAGCACTGCCAAAAGAATCACTACGATATGATTGTAAAAACGGGCGTTCGCAGCGAGAACTGGTTTTACACACCCTCGGATTGGCAGTTGTTTCGCGAGGCGCCAGCCCCGGTCTACAGTGTGAATATATTGGAGCGAAAAACCAAAAAGAATGTGCTTGTGGCTCTGGATCTCGACACCCACAACGAGGCTAAAATTGCGCTTAATCGGCAGTTGATAGAAGCCGCATTTCGGTTATCGGTGCAAACCGATACTTGCCTACATTGTTGTTTTGCGATTCACATTCCTTCGGTTGTTAAAGAGTTGGATTTGGTTGATGTGCCCGCGAGAGTTCACCAGACTGAAGAAAAAGCCAAGCGAGAATACCAATCTTTACTGGATGAATACGATGTTGCTCCAGATTGCCTGCATATTAAAGAGGGAAAACCCTGGAATGTGATCAATGAATATGCACGTAAGTTAAAGGCACAATGTGTGGTGGTGGGGTCTCTCGGACGCAGCGGAATTCCAGGAAAGCTGATTGGCAATACTGCAGAAAAAGTTGTTCATCGCTCGGCAACAGATTTGCTGGTATTAAAACCCAACTAAAGATTTGTATCGGCCCAAGCGCGCCTATCCTCCCCCGATTACCCGTTCCGGGTAACCGGGCCTTCAACATTTACTATACTTGGCTAAAAGGCATAGCCCCGAGTGGGGAGCTGTGCCCGTTGAGGCTGTTAGAAATAAATGTGATGCCATTAGGGAGAGGCCAGATATGGAGCTTAAGCCAGAGCAACTTTGCTGCCATGTATCATCTGCAACACTCGGATTTGAACACACCGGTGAACTTAGCGGTTTTACCGGCATTTTGGGGCAACCCCGGGCCACGGATGCGCTCGAATTTGGATTATCCATCGATAAAGCAGGGTATAACATCTATATCGGCGGCGACGACCGAACCGGCCGCATTCGTTATGTGCGCAATCATCTGAACGCCATTGCCAGCCAGCAGGAAACCCCCTCAGACTGGCTGTATGTGAACAACTTCGACAACCCCATGGAACCACGGGTCTTTAGTTTGCCTCCAGGACAGGGCAACAAGCTCAGGCAGGATATTGATGGAATGATAGCGGCAGTGTTGGATGTATTTCCTACCTGTTTTGAAAACCCTGGTTTGCAGCAGCGCAAAAATGCCCTTCAGAACCATTATGAGCAAGTGTATAACGATGCGATTGCGGGCGTGAAAAAGGAGGCCTACGCCAAAGATATATCCATGTATAACGACCGGGGCACAATCACATTCACGCCCATTGTTGATGGCAAGGTGGTTGATGAAGCCGAATTTGCCAGCCTTACCCAGGACGAAATGGACCGGTTTAACGCCGATGTTGCAGCGATAGACTTGTTATTGAATCACGCACTACTGGAACAGCCCCAGTGGCGGCGCAATTTAAATGACCAGCTTCGGCTCTTGCAGGAAGAGACAATAGAGTTGGCATTAAAGGGTATATTTCAGTCACTGCGCAGGGCTTATCAAAGCCAGACTGGCGTCAGTATTTTCTTGGCACAGATATCCGCCCATCTTCCCCGGGTGATAGAAGAGCATTTGAGTGAAAGCGAGCCCTTGAGCAAACATCAGGAGCTGGAAAAAAGAAAATTATTGGAAAGTTATTATCATCCCAATATCCTGACCACGGCGATAGACGGTGGCGCACCTATTGTGACGGAGTCGAATCCCAACTATCAGAACCTGTTTGGTCGTGTGAGTTATGGGAGCGAGGAGCTGGGGGCGGCAGTCCAACAGATTTCCCCTGGATCTTTGCACCGAGCAAACGGCGGTTATTTAATACTGGAAGTAGAAAAGCTACTCACAGGGGATGGCACCTGGCGGAGTTTAATTAGAATGCTTCGCGACGGGCTCATTTACCTGGAGGCCCCCCCCAGTGAAATTCAAGTGGGTGGGTCCGCGCCTTTGCGTCCGGAGTCTATCCCCTTGAATGTAAAAGTTATTTTGATTGGGCCCAGGGAAATCTATTATGAACTGAATAAAATTGATCGCGACTTCAATGATTTGTTTCGTGTGCTGGTTGATTTTGATCCGTATTTTACTAGCAACGAATCCAATCTGGCGCAGTTTTCAGGCGTCTTACACTCCCGGGCAAAGGAGGCGGGTATCTGTGAGTTAGATGCGGCGGCGGTGGCGCGTTTGGCAGAGTATGCACACCGCTTGGCGGAGCATCAGGGGCGGTTGACTGCCCGCATTGACGCACTCATTGATATTGCCATTGAAGCCGATTTTATTCGGGGCCAGGCGCACGCGCGAATGATTGAGGCCGAACATATCGACACGGCTATACACTCCAGACGGCATCGCAATGCGCGCTTGAGAGACCAGTTTCTACAGGAGATTCTGGAGGGTAAGGTTGTTATTAGTACCGAAGGGTTTGCGGTTGGCCAGATAAATGGCCTGTCAGTTCTGCAGGTGGGCGAGAGTCGTTTTGGTTGTCCAACCCGGATTACAGCTACCGTACACCCGGGCCATCGCGGTGTGGTAGACGTTGAACGAGAAGTGGAACTAGGGCAATCCGCACACTCCAAGGGTGTCATGATTCTAACGGGTTACCTGTGTAGTTTTTACATGCAAGGTGGGCCCTTGGCGATATCGGCTTATATTGCTATGGAGCAATCCTATGGCTATATCGATGGAGATAGCGCCTCATTGGCAGAGCTCTGCGCTTTGCTGTCGGCCTTGTCTGGGCAGAGCTTGAGGCAGGATTTGGCCGTTACGGGTTCTATCAACCAGCTGGGAGAAGTTCAGGCGGTGGGTGGGGTTAATGAGAAAGTGGAGTGTTTTTTTGATTTGTGTAAGGCCAGAGGGCTCTCCGGTAAGGAGGGAGTGATATTGCCTCGAAGCAATAGCGATAACCTGATGCTGTCAGAGAGGGTTGTAGAGGCTGTCGCAAACAAGCAGTTCTACATTTACACCGTCGATACGGCTAATGAGGCTCTGAGTTTACTGACGGGAATGGAGGTGGGTCTTGCGGATGCATCCCATAGTTTTCCACGGGACACACTCAATTACAAAATTGTCAGTCGTCTTAAACATTTTATGGCGCTATCCCAGCCCTTGTTGGTGCCAGACCGCGATAAAGGGACGTTGTAGATTGTCGTTAAGTAGTTTATTGCTGGGGGTTCTAAGCCATTGAGTGAGGGGCAGCATCCATCAGCGTAAAAACCTTATTAAGTCGGGTCAATTGCATTAACTGCAACGCCGGACCTTGCACACCAATAAATACCATTGAACGTTTTTCTTGTTTGGCAATATTTAGGGCTTCGAGAAACACTGCAATGCCTGCACTATCGATATAGGGCAGGTGAGTGAAGTCGATGATCAAGTGCTGATGTCTGGCTAACGCGGACAGCAAACGTTTGCGAACAGCGGGTGAAGAGGTGAGATCGATGGTTTTGGTGAATTCCAGAGTTTGAGGTTCACAGCTTAGTTTTTCCACTCTGTCACTTCCTTGTTTGTATCTATCGAGAGAGCCTTTTGGGCGTGAAGGCTTTGTGGTCGTCAACACACTGAGTATCCGGCTGATCATCATTACCACTGGCGGCATGGTTCCATAGAGACTGCTTGTGATACACCCGTTGCCTGTTGTGTGATCAATTCTCATATCTTGATTTCTCGCCTTAATCTACAGTGATGTTTTTGAGCGGATTCCCGATCCGGCATGGGCACACTATAGAGGCAAGGAGTGAACCAACGCTGAACGTAATATTAACTGGAGATTAACGGGCCGAAACCGTCAGGTTTTACACGTTCAAGGGGTGGGCTTGACTGAAAGCATGCATATGCATATTATGGTCAAAGTGGAGCGGCGCTAAGTCAGTCGCTCCGATTTCATCAGCGTGACGGAGTGAAACCATGGATTCCAATAGTATTCTCTACAACAACCCGCTAACGGTAAACGGCATCAAAATGTCGCTTATTTTTAATGCTGTGGGTCGCAAGCCCGACATTAGAGAAATTAAGTTGCATCTGGGTGAACAGAAGTCGGCGGCGTTTTTGGCGATTAACCCGGAAGGTAAGATACCGGTGCTGTTAGACGAGGGGCAGGTGTTCACTGAATCCATGGCGATTCTTCATTACCTTGCCAACAAATACCAATCATCCCTATGGCCTAAAAGCCCGGCCTTACAGTCTCAAACATTAAAGTGGTTATTTTGGTTATCGGGTCGATGGAATTCCGCGGCTATGCCATTTGCTCACCGTCGTGTGGTTTTGCCGGCCTGGGGCTTCCCTGATGTGGAAGACGTCTCGAGTGATGTGCAGGCAGAGTTCAATAATCTTGCCGGTCAGCTGGATGTTCAATTATCTGACAAGGCGTTTTTGTGTGGTGACGACGTCACCCTGGCAGACCTGGCCTGCGGGAGTTATTTGATTTTTCAGGAGCAGGCGAGGATCCCCATTGAAGAACATGATTCCCTCTACCGCTGGTTCGGCCGCTTGAAAGAGTTTTCATGGTGGAGGGATACCGAAAGCTCCCTTAATGAGTCATTGTCAGAGTTTACTCAAGGGGCCCAGTCGGCTTCGCAATAGACTAGGTGGGCGAGCGGCTCAGCACCCAAGTCAACGGCAGTGTTACCCTGTAAAACAGAGCGGTACAAGGCCAGCCGCTCGCTGTCTTGTTTTTGCCAGAGCTGAGGTAAGGACTGCTTGAAAGTCTCCATAACACCAACCGCTTTGTCGGCCTCAGCACTTTCATAGTGAGCACGGGCTAAAAAGCTCGCCTGTAAGCGTGTTGTGATGGGTTCACCGGCCATAGCCGTTACTTTTTTATAGTCTTTGCGGGCCAAATGAATGCGCATGATAGAGTAACTACTGTAACCAAACGTGGTCGCCATATTCATTTGTTGATTGAGTTCTTTTGCCTGCTTTAGCTGTGAAAGCGCGAGATCATAGTTGTGCAGGTCGGCATTGGCCCAGCCTAAAAATACGAGTGCATTGGCCTCAAGGTCTTTTGAGGGTTTGTTGGAAATGAAGTGAGTTAATTGCTCGATCGCCAGCTCCAGTTTTTCCAGATTTTGCCCGTGGCCACCGAGGCCCCTTTGGTCCAGCCCCTGATCCAGAGTGGCGAAGGCGATATAGAGATCGCTATTTTCAGACAGGCGTTGAGCGCCCAGTTCTTTGGCAATTCCTCTGGCCTCAATAAAGTAGTGGGTGGCCTTGCTGCCATTGTGCAATTGAATTTCGAAGAAACCGGCGTAAACCAGCGTTTGGGCCAACTCATAAGGTTGCTTCAGTTCCCGGTACAAGGCAAGCGCCCGGTCCAGCGCGCGCTTCCGGTCGGCGAGCTTGATGGTATAGTTCTGGGCAATGCCAAATTGACTGGCGGCGATCATGGGTTTGTTGCCCAGTTGTTCGTAGAAATTCAATGCCTTAAGCAAACGTTGTTGATTGAGCAATAAATCGTTTTGCGGATTTTTTTCGAGCCCCTCATTGCTCGGGTTGCCCAGATAAAACAGTTTCTCGGCTTCGATGTGCAAGTCGTGGCGCAGGGAAAATAAACGGTCGGCTTTGTGTAACCATTCTTTGTGTGCAGGCCAATCCATTTGGCTGAAAGCCTGTGCGGCCTGCAGGCGGTAGCTGCGGGCCATTTGCTTGGCATCGGCCGCCCACTCTGCAGCCTGGGTCGCCAGATTGATGGCCTCTTGTGTATCCAAGTGTCCGCGTCGGTAACTGAGCTCTGCCCGCCAGTAGTGTACAAACGCACTGAGGCTGGCGTCCTGCTGAAATATCTCTTGGGGAATATCATTCAACAAGGTCTCGCTGCGCAACCATTCCCCTTGGGCATAGAGGCTGCGGGCCAGATAGGCCCGGGCCCATTGGTTGTCGGGCTCAAGCAACATTGCCGCTTCAAAATAGCGCTGTGCGTCAAGTGCACCGCCCTGTTGAAGTGCTTGCATGCCTTCTGCCAGGGCCTGAGCGACGATGGGGTTTTCTTCTATGTGTTTTAGTTTGTGTCCTCCGCCGGGCTGTACGAGATGCAATATTTGCTGAGCGATAGATTGCGCGTAGGCTGGCAGGGAAGGGTAGCTGATGCTTCCCTGTTGGGTTTTGCCCTGTTTGTGTAGCAGTTGAAAATCCAGCACCTGTTGACCCCGGTGTATACGTACTGAGCCAAATAAAGCGACGTCGATGTTGTGCTCTCGCAGTAAACTTCGAACGTGAACGGGGAGCGTGGGCCAGTTGAGTTCGGCACCTAATAACAGGGCATTGGCCGTAGCGGGCGGTGTGACTTGCAGTTGGTTGCTGCGTTGAATGTCGATTGCCAACATGTCGGCCAAACCCAATTCGAGCCAGGCCATACTGGCATCATCGGTAGCATTAACCAGAGGGAGAACCAGTAGCGATTTAGCATCGCTGTGAAGCTCGGTGCTGTCTTGCCCGGGTTTTGGCGATGTAGATTGAAACCATAAAAACACTAGAAGGCTTACACCTAATACCGCTGCGCTGAAGTAGGCCCATTGTCGAGTGTTATTTGTTCCATCTGGTCTGTTTGCTACCCATTTTTCTCTTGGAGCAGTCGGTGTTGCAGTGTCCTGTTTGAGTATTGGGGGCGTGGCGGCCAGGTTGACTGACTCTACTTGCAGAGGGCAGATCC
>ENA-OSET01003689-OSET01003689.1-sediment-metagenome-genome-assembly--contig:-NODE-3689-length-13910-cov-4.134100_pt1 | contig 13910 bp, 10 predicted proteins | sample MGYA00237882_ERZ534229 | MGnify/ENA primary metagenome ERZ534229 (study PRJEB26408, sample SAMN06266212) | sediment metagenome | isolation source: Hudson Canyon methane seep mesocosm | place...
CACCTGCCGACGTCTACTTCGGTCGTGACAAAGCCATTCTCAAACAACGCGAAAGGATCAAACGAAAGACACTCGAAACGCGGCGCTTGCATCACCGCAAACACGCCGCATAATCAAAACCAACCAGATGAGCCAAACTCTCTCTTAGTTCAGGCCGCCTTTGGTGCCAAAAACCCTGACGACGGACATTCTTTCGGCTTGGTCTTGTACATCTCTTGTAAGATATCAATATCGACTTTTGCGCCGACAAAGACCTCGACCACGTCGTTGAGAGTGGTGTTAATGATGTCTTGCATTTCGTTCATTTGGTCAGCTGAATAGCTGCGCGGTGGCACGTATAAAGACGGCTTGTGCAGACCCAATCGGGCGGTGTCATGGGCAAACCGGCGGGGGAAAAATACACCGTCGTAAGTGGTATAGCCGCTGAGGAAGATCATCGAACAGGCGGATGCGCAAACCGCATCTTTCGGTAACAAAGTGACGAAATTATTCTGCTGCACATAGTGCGCGATTTCCAGTGCAGCCTGCAAATGTCCGCCGGGACTATCCAATGCGATAACCGTGTTATAGGGACAAAAGCCCGGCTCACTACAGTTCATCAATCCGTTGTCTTCGACAAATTCCTTAAGCCGATCAACATCGCCGGGCACGATGGGACCACTTATTTTGATGACTTGCGACAGCATGAGGGCAGTGTTGGCAAGGCTGTCAAATATCTCCCCGATCGACACAGCGCCGCCAAGGTTTTGGAATATTCCGTCGCGGAGACCGGCCTGAGGTTTGGCCTTGGCCAAATCAGCCTGCGATTTGGTTGCGGCGCAGGCCAGGGTTTCACAGCCCAGATAGTGCAGTACGTCCCGGCCAAATATTCCTTCGTCAAAGCGCCAGCCAGACAGGTAATCGTGCGACAGAACAGGATTGCGTTCCATCAATGTAATATCGGCGGCGGTTGCGGGCAGGGCTAACATGAACATCAGCGCCAAAGGGCGCAGTAGCATTCTCAGGCACTTCATCAGTTCAACATTCCTCTAACGTATCATTCAGCCGCGAGACCTGCCCAACCAACAAAGGTAAAGATTTGTTTTCTTTCTCAAGATGGAGGTCTAAGCTAATATGACTTTGCAACAACCATGATGATTTCAGTTATGAACACAAACATTCTCTCGATTTTGATCGCTTTTTCTGCTTCTCAAGCCTTTGCCCAGTCGACGATTACGCTTGAGAGTTTTGCTTTGGAACCTGAAACACCAGCTGTCGAGGCACAGGCTGTGCCGGGGGCCAGTGCTGCGCCCTCGTCTGAGCTGGAGACTTGCCTGACCGATCCTGCCAACTGCACCAGCGCAGATTATCAATCAGGGTCTACGTTCTCGCTGGAGGATGTGGTGAACCTTGCGATTATCGACCGTGAAGAGGTCACACAGCAGGTTTCCTCTACTGGGGGTCAGGCTGCCAGCACTGCAACGGAACCACTGCCTTCGGTCGATATGGAGATCCTGTTTGATTACAATTCAGACAGTGTGCGTGGTGATCAACTTTCGCAATTGGCGGATCTTGCGGCGCTGCTGAAATCAGAACGCTTCGACGCGTACCGGTTTTTGTTCCTTGGTCATACAGATGCCAAGGGATCGGCGGCCTATAACGAAGATCTGTCAGCCCGCCGGGCCGAAAGCGTTGCGGCACTGGTGCGCGGGCTGGGTGGATTGCAGGCGGACCGCACACTGGCCACGGGTATGGGGTTCTCGCGGTTGAAAACACCGGGCGATCCGTTGAGCGGCCAAAATCGCCGGGTGCAACTGGTGCTGCTACCGCGTTGAGCGGGTAATTCAGGACTTACTGGATAGTGAAGCGTTCAAAGCGATACTCCACAGGTTCGTAACCGCCTGTGGTCACAAAACCCGCAAGCTCTCCGGCCTTAACTTTCGTGGCGACCTCTGCCATGACCGTGCGCACTGCTGCTTTGTCCCCGCCAATTCCCTTGGGTTCGCACACTAGCCCGAGCTGGTGAGTGCCCAGTGCATCGGTTTCTTGAATCATCAGCCCAAAGCGCGAGCCGGGTGAGATTTCATAGCGGATCTGCCCATTTGAGAGCGCAATGGATTTGAAAAACTGCAGGGGAATCGGCGTCAGATGCCCATCTGGGGCAAAATCAGCGAAGAAAGGCGTACAGGAGGGTGGCACATCCGCCACCACCGACACCTCTTCTCCTGCGGTAACCTGCTGCGGATAAACTGCAAGCAATGCGCGCAGTGGATCGGTTATCGTCGTGGGGTTGGGCGTGCGCTTGAAATAGAATTCAGTCTGCATCTGCGAGATCTGCTGTGGCCGTTGCTGACCACGTGTTTCCGCCACCACATCCCCGGTGACCCGTTTCATCAGCACCGAAATCTCGGTGTCCGGAGTGCGGATGTGGCGGGCCAGGGCGCTGGCAAACGGTGAGTTATTTCCCATGCCGTCGCTGGCGGTGGTATTGGGCAGGGTGGCATAGGTGATCAGCATATCGCCCTCGGCACGCATCACCGCCAAGCCACGGGTTTGCGCCACGCTTTTGGTCACTGATGTCCCGGCTTGAAGATTGGCGGCAAAGGGGTTGTCGCGGCAGGCATCGAGAAAAATCATGCTGATGGGAAAGGGCTTTAGCACCTCGATCAGGCTATCCATTGAGATGGTCTCGCGCTCGATGGACGCTGAGCTGGTGATGCGCGCGTCCACTGGCACCAGAAAGTTGCGGCCATCTTTTTGCAGCCCATGCCCGGAGTAGTAAACCGCCACCGCATCCGCTGAACCATAGCGCTCTGACAGCCGATCGATTGCGTCCCCCAGTACATCTTGAGTGGCGTCGGTCAGAGTTTCCACCTCGAACCCCATGGCTGCAAAACTTTGCTCCAGAAGCGCAGTGTCATTGATTGGATTACTCAGCGTGCCGCCATGCTCGTAAGTCTGGTTGCCGATCAGCAGGGCATAGCGACCACCAGCCTGTGTTTGCAGGGGCAGGACCGAAGCGCAAAAAATGGCCGCCAGCCAGCATAGGTACTTTCGAAAAAACACTGTGGTCAACATGCCTGATCTCTTTCCATTTGTTTTATCCGGGCAATCTCATCCGCCTCAGCGGGGCTTAAATCCGGCTCTTTAGTGTAGCAATTGTCGTTGCCAAAAGTCGCAATTCCACGTGTCCCGCCAAAGCAATAGCCATTTTCGTAGAAAAGCTGGTTGCGGCGATGCCATAGCGCATCACAACTCAGCGCGGCGTCCTGTTGCGCAACCGGGGCAGTGTCTGGCTGCGGCAAGTCGGCCAAAGCCATTTCAAAAGGGTAAGCGATCAGCCAGGAGTATTTGGAATATCCCGCGCTGATCCGATCTTCTGCGATGGCGGTTTCCCAGGCTTCGGACGGGGTTTGTTCGCCGCCACTTAACGGTGGCGGGCTGACCCGTACTTCAATGTCCCAGAATATGGGATCGTTGTCATTTGAGCGTTCGAGCGATTGCAGAACCTTGAACGCGCCTAGGGGTTGGGCATATTCGATCCGAACCATGCAGTCCAAAACGTCATAGGGGTATCCAGTGGGGTATCCTGCTGCGCGGCCATAAAAATGGCCATTATGGATTTCTGCTTGATCTACAAAAGCAGAGTCTTCGAACACCGGGGCCAGCCATCTGCCGCGGCCTTTATCCGGGAACATGCGGCGAAATTCTTGCGCTGTTTCTTTGGCTGAGAGCAGCTCGCCTGATTTCCAGGTCGGGCCGAGGGCCCAAGAGAACATGCCCTGATCCAGCATGAAAACATTGTCGCAGATGGTGCGCGCCAGAGTTTCATCCAGTCGCACCCTTGCGTCATACCCGGAAACATCAAAGCCGCCCAGTAGGGCATCACCTACTGTATCGAAGAAATACATGTCTTCGGGCGGGGTTTCCAGAAAGCGGGCAAAGACATAAGGCGCAATGATAGGGGTGCCCGCACTGTCGGTCTGGTTGCTAAAGTCAAAGGCCTGTCGGGCGGCCATCAGTGCCAGATTAAACGACTTGGAGATCTGCTCCCCGGAATAGCTGCCGCCCTTGGACAGTTGTAACGACGGGGCATGGACCCCCAGTCTTGCCCCTGGCTGCAGCTCTCGGGTTAGGGTTGTCTCATAGCTCTCACCTTCAAAGAAGGTACTGCCCGCCATGAATATTGCCGAGCAGGCAGAGACGCAGAGGTCATTCTGCAGAACTTTAGTCGCTATGCCGGATCTGCTGTCCAAGAGGTGCTGCGCCATTTTGAGCGCAACTTCGATGCTGCCACCTGGGCTGTCGAGGCACAGGGTGGCGCCTTCCAAGGCGTGTGATTCAGCTGGGGCGTCGCCTTCACCATTCCAGGGCATGCCGGTGATCTGTTGCAGTTTGGCAAGGTCATCGCCTTTGATCTGCCCTGTCATCAAAATTCGGCATTCAGCCGAGCGCGGGTCACTGTCGCGTTGTGCTGCAAAGGGCAGCGCAATGAAACCCGGGTCGTCCCAGGCCGGAGGAAAAACCTTGAATTCTGCCGCGCCAACGGGGGCAGCGATGACAAGTAAAACGGCGGCCAGGTGGTGGCGCATTTTATGGTAGGACATAGACCGTCACCGTAATCGCATTTCTGAAATTGCTGTGTCGGCCCATTTGGCGCCGGGATAAACTGACTGTATTTCAAACATTATCCAGCGAACTGGGCTGTGCCCGTCACGCTGAAAACTTTGCCAGTCTGGCGTGTCCTTAAGCGAAATCCTCTGCCAGTCTTGAGTGCTGTCACTCACCCGGATTGATTCCACCCGGCTGTTGTTTTTAAAACTGCTGTGTGACTTTGCATACCCGTTGATAAAATCGATGCCGGAAACCACGGTGGGGTGGTCGAATTCAAGAAGAAGACGTTGGCCGGTGCCATGGCCCTTTACGCCTTCGACCCATGCGGTCTGGTTGGAGTGATCTGTCATATTGTCAGGCCAGTAGGTGTTACCGGCCTGAGACGATAAAACCGATTCCACACATATCCGGGCATGTTTGACGGGGCTGCCTCCGGATACGCATTTGGCCCAATTTATGTTGGGTCTGGGCAGGCTTATCGGAATGCTGGCCGTTTCGGTTTGCACCGCAGCCGGGGCCGCAGCGCTGGCCAGTGTGGCGGCTTTTGCCGCCGCCAGACCTGCGTAAACTTTGCACTCTGCATAAATCTCGGCAAATTGGTTGAGGATCTCTGCATCCTGAGCATTTTTCACATCGGCCCAGACGGATCGAGCCTCGCCGCAATCTACGGTGACAACGGGGCGGGCTGCGGCTGCGGTGATGGCTGCGGGTTGTGAATCGTTTGTGCAGGAACCGGACAGGCAGAGCTTGCCGTTGATTTGATCGTAATAGGCCGGGTTCTGTTGATGGTTGTTGTAACTGCGTGCTGCTTCGGCTGTTTCCAGCTGCGCTGCATTGATTGCATCCTCCAGATACATGCCAGCCCGCAGGCGGGGGAGGAAGTGCCGGGTAAAGACAGACAGCTTTTGACCGGCATCATCGGTACTGAGCCGGTCAAGAGATTCCTCACCTGAGCCAGCCGAGAATATCAGAAACGCGCCTTGTGGAGCCCGTTCTACTGACAGGCCACGGGTCATGCCGATGCTTTTGGTGCCATCCTTGCCAAAGATGTTGTTTCGGCACGCGTCGATGATCGCAACCTGCACAGAAGCGCCTGCCTGGCGGATCTGATCCACAATGCCATCCAAGCCATTTTGCAACGGAATTGACATCAGCCGCATGCGCCGTTCTGACCCCTGCATTGTGACATCCGTAGGCAGCAGGAAATTTGTCTTACCGTCGGACCAGCCATGGCCCGAGTAGACAAATACAGCCGTGTCTCCTGTTTTGATTTGATCCAGGAAATCGACCAGCGCGAATTCCATGTCGCTGCGATTCAAGTCCGACAGCGAGGTGACGTCGTAGCCCAGTTCTTTAAACAGGTCGGCATAGGCTTCGGCGTCGGCAATCGTGTTCTGCAATGGCGGCAGCGTGCTATAGGCCGCGTTCCCGACAATCAAGGCGTACCGGTTTCCAGCCAAGGCTGGAATTGGCAGCAACATCAAACAAAGGGCGACCCAGCGCACGGCTTTCGAATAAGCCGCGGCTGGAAAACTGTAATTCGACATTGTTCCCTCCGATTCCTCTACAAGACTTCGTTTATGTTAGCCGGATTAAGGCGCTACATTAAAAGTCACAGCATTGAGCGCACTCGAGCCGGCGCTTTGTTCAACTTGGGTGACCACTTCGATAGAAAGCCCCTTGGTCAGCGGTTGATAACGGTCCTGCGCTTTGCGTATCGCCTCGGCTGGGTCGATGCGGTGAGCCTCCAACCCATCCTCGCGGCAGAAGGCCAGCATGGTCTCTCCTTTGCCGGGCGAAGTGAAACGCAACACAAGTCCCGAGCGAGGATCTGGAATGCGGCGTATCTCGCCCGCCTCCAGGAACCTTGGCCCAAATATTTCTGATGGCAGATCCTCCACCGAGTTGCCCTCTTCGATATAGAGGATCTGCAACTCGCACCGGCGGTTGGCCGACACATCAAAAACCAGCAGGTCACCCACCCGGGTGTTCACCTCGGGCACCGACAGCGACAATGTCAGGGGGTGGCCTGATGTATCGGCCGGTTCAGCCTGGGCGCGGTAGGAATTGTCAGCGGGAACAAATTCCTGCTGACTGGAATACGCTGCCTGAGACAGCGCGTTCACCAATATCTCGGCGCTACTGCCGTGATCCGTCGATACCGAGGCTGTGCTGTGGTTCATTGCTGACATTCGGGTCACGCGGGGCAGCATGGCGGCCCAGTGATCCTCAACCTCGGCACGGGTCACGAACAAACCTGCCTCTAGTCGTCGCATCCAAGTGTCGGCCACTTGGCGCAATTCTGGATCAGCAATGCCCTTAACGCGATTGGCGAAGGTTTCGGTATCCATGAAGAACTCACGTGCGATATCTTCCTGGTCTAGGGTTTCGAAGTAGAGATCGGCCAGATAGGTGACAATCTCGCCACCTCCGGCCGAACCTGGCGCGCGTAGGGATACCGGCCGGCCATCCGGGCTTGGCTCGGTCGCACCCAGTTCATGCAGCGCCTCGGTAAAGCGGCCTGCGTCAGTCCGGAACGCGGCATCTACCTCTTCTTGTGGGCGATACATGTTCAGTAGCGCATCGCGTTGTTGCAGGCTGAGGCTGCTGTTTGTCTCAACAAACTGGCGCAATTGGTCCCGTTTGGCGATGATGCCGTTGGCGTGACAATCAAAGCAGGAGCGGGCGTTGACGATCTCGACGCCCTTGCCGATTGGCTTGGTGCGGAACGACACGATCGACGTCGGGCCAACCGTCAGGCGGCGCCCTTCGTGGGTCGAGAGGTAATACCCCTGCATACCATTGGCGAGCGAGAAGATCATCTCACCCCCGTCGTGCTCGAACCCGTCAGTATCCGATGAGAGCCCGGGCACCAATGCTGGGCCATCCGGGTGTTGGATCAGAGATTGTTCACCGGTGTCGCCGGCAAAATCATAGGATTTCCAGTAATAGCCGTCCCGCGCAAGGCCGTGCCGTTCCAGCATCCTGTTGAAGTCAGAAACCCCTGACGCGCCGCTGACGAACCCTGTGCGCAACACGCTGCCACGCTGGATGGCGCTGTCCACATCCACACCCATACGCGTTTCCAGAACGCGGATGTCACCGGGCAGGCGGAGCAAAAGGTCGTAATACGGGGACTGCGAGGCATGCCGGACAAACCATTCCGCCCGCAGAATGGGCACTGCTGCGCCGGTCATGCCCGAGACTGTGCTTAGGATCGCCTGACTGTCGGGCTGCACTGCAAATGGATAGGTGCTAGCCAGATCCGCCCAGGCATCTGGCGTCCAACCGGCGTCAGCTGAACCGGAGGTATAGGCGGCGGTGGTCAGTGCATGCCAGTCCTCGATTGTCCAGCCGTAGTCACGGATATCGATGCGCACAAGCGAGCCATCAGTATTGGCAACCGGTTGAATCCGCATAAGATCGTTTGCGCGTGACACGGAATTAATGAACTTGTTGAGCCCGGCGTGCAGATAAGTCATCGGATTGCGCAAGGCCCCGTCCAGACTGCAATCCACTTCGGGCAGGGGGATATTGGCAAAGCTCATGTAGCGGATAAAAGGCCGGTTTAGTTCGGTGATGCTCAACAAATCCTGCGATGCCGCAAACATCTGTTCTTCGAATGTGCCGCCTGCGAAGTTTGGCAGGATTGCTGTGGCCGTCTCTGCCGCAGGACGTGCCGCGCTTGTCGCTGGAGGGGTGACGTTGGCCAGGGCCTTGATCCAATCCGCCATGGTCTGCAGCTCGGTTGGGGTCATTTTTGTGCGGATGGGCATCCGATTTGAGGCAACCGATTCATAGAGCGGTGAAGCATTTGGATCGCCGGGGATCACAACGGCCGGGTCGCGGGCAATATCGCGCAGATCGCCGGTGTAAAAGGCGCTTTGAAACGTCTGTCCAGGGCCGTGGCAGCTTCGGCAATGGGTTTCGACCAGCCCATCCACTTCGGATTGCAGGGCTGGATTGACACTGGGAACCGGTGCGCTGGCCAAATCCGAAGGGGCAACGTCCTGGGCTTCGCAATATGCATTGACGCGCCCCATCAGGGCAACGGCCCCTGTCAAATCCTCGACCGTCTGCGGTTCTACAACCGGATCAATGCTTGAATCCCGAGGTTCCGGCGGCAGATTGGAGACATCCAGTGGCGAGCCTGTCAAATAGGCGTAAATGGCGGCACGGTCCTCGATCGGCAACCCGCTCATCTGCGCTGAGATGCGGCGCATGCGTGGATCAGTCATTGGGTCGCCGTTAAGCTTCAATCCCTGCGTCAAAGCTCCGGTGACAAAGGCCTCGGGGGTATAGGTGCTCAGCCGCTTGGCTGTGATGTTCGGGGCGTAGCCCCCCAGCAGCCCGCTCTCGCCTTCAAATGCGCGATCTTCATCACGGTCGTTCTTAAAGCCGATACCGTTCAGACGGGGCGTGTGGCATTCGCCGCAATACCCCAGCGCCTCGACCAGATATTGGCCGCGCGCCAGTTGCGGGTTGTTTTGCATGTTCAGCGCAACCGGATCAGCGGTCCAGCCGTCCAATACCCAGGCATTGGCAAAATTCACTTCATGCGGTTTTGAGGCGGCATCCGAAGCACTGAGGCTGGCCATATGGCCGCGTAGATCCAGCGCATCCTCGGGGCGCATGTAGGCGTAAGAGGCAAACGGAAAGACGCCGCCGTAATACATACCACCATCGGGTTTCTGCCCCAGCAGCACGGCGTTCAGGAACTGGTCGTTGTTCCAATTGCCGATGCCATGATCCGCGTCAGTGGTAATATTTGGGCTGTAAAGTGTGCCGAATTTGGTTTCGATCTTTTGACCACCGGCCAGGATTGTCGGGTCGCCGTCGACGCCATGACAACTGGCACAATTGGCGGCCAGAAACACCGCCTCACCATTTTCGAGGTCAGGTTCGTAGTTGGCGAAGTCACCGCCGGAAAAGCTATCACTGGCGGCGCTCAGGGCTTGGGCGCTCAGGGACTGCGGCAGCAGGAAGGTCAGTATGCCGGAGAGGCCGATGGCAAATGTTTTCATCGGAATTCGAACCTTTCAAAGTGAATGGATTTTGGCGGTTTGCCAAGCGCAGCCAGCCCTTTTAACAGGCCCCGGCGCAGCGGTGCAGGCCCGCAGAACCAAAAGCTTGCGCCTTTGGGATCGGCGGTCGCGGCCAGGGTTTCAGCATCCAGCCGTCCCTGTTCCGCTGAAACATGCAGATGGACGCGGAACCGCGGCACGCGTCGGGAAACGGCTTGTAATCTTTCGAACCCAACGGCTTCGTCTCGGGTCCGTACACAGTAAAAAAGGTCGATCTGGTCCCCATCCGCGGCCGTTAGCGCGTCGGCCAATGCCAGAAAAGGGGTGATACCTATGCCGCCTGCAAGCCAGATCTGGCGGCGGCCGGGTTTGTTGGTCCCGGTAAAACGCCCGTAACCGCCCAACAGCCAGGCCCGGTCGCCCGGTTGCAACGTGTCGCGTAGACGGCTGGTGAAATCCCCCGACGGCTTGATCGAGAATTCGATGTCATCGTCCCCGGCATCAGAAGATATAGTAAAGGGATGCGGCTCACGCAGGCCCGTACGGCCAAAGGACAACAACGCAAATTGCCCCGGCTTGTGGCGCAACGGCTTTCCCTCGGGTGTCAGCCGCACAATGGTGGCCGATGGCACGCGTGTGACCGAGGTCACCCGGTAGCGCCGTCGCCGCTGCAAGGGCGCGACCTGACTATACAGGAAGCACGCCAGCGCGATCAGCCCCATCCAGGTTAAATAGGTCGAGATAAGCGCGGAGTTGTTAAAGGGCAGTTTGACAAAAAACTGATGAAACACAGCGACCGCAAAAATCCCGCCCATCAACCGATGGCTCCACCGCCACAGCGCATAAGGCAACTCAAAATTGATAAAGGGGATCCGCTTCACCACGCTGATCGCTCCCAGCGCCAGCAGCAGTGGATAGACCAGTTCCCCGGCTTCGGCAGCAAGCTTGGACAAACCGCTGGTGGCGCCGCGCCCCTTCACTTCAATTCCGACGGTCTCGTGAATAAACACAAACACCAATGCCAGAACCCCTGTCCATTTGTGCAGCCAATACAGTTTATCGAGTCCGCCCAGGTGGCGCTCAAAAATGGCGGGCCGTGCCGCCAGTATCAAGTTCAGGCTCATGAAACTGTAGGTGCAGACACCAGCGGTTAAGGCCAGGAAATTTGATCCGCTCAGATGTCCGGCGGCATCAAACAACAAAACAACCGGAGCCAACAGAAAAATTGAGATAAGTACAAAAAGTGTCACATAAACCCCAGCAAGAATTATGCAGGCCCCAACGGAGAGAAATACGCCCTTTTCTCTTTACGTGAATACTACTGTCATCTTTCGTTTCAAGTCACCCGGCGCCAGTCAATACTGATTGCGAACAGACCAAGCTGGGCAAACTGACATAACAAATACATCAAGAATATTTTTTTTCAAATATTATGATGGTTTGCGGCTTCTGAGATTGAACGCGTGTTTCCCTGAGGGGGTTCTGTTTAAATGTTCCAACGGGATTATAGACCAACCAATAGAAACTACGCCTGCAGCTTATTCTCCTTTAAAACCTAGTATGGAAGGCGAACAGCATTCAGCCGGAGGGTCAGGATCTGCAGAAATTGCGCATCTTGCGCTTGGGTATCTGATGTTAGAGATTGCGGTAACAGCGAATTGGGAGACTGCGCCATGATGATTTATGGATTGAATACCTGTGGGGACTGCCAGAAGGCCCGTAAGGCGCTGGAGGCGGCGGGCCGGGAATTCAGTTTTCGCGATGTCCGGGCCGATCCCTTGAGTGAGGCAGAATTAGGCGTCCTGATCGGTGAATTTGGCGATCAGCTGGTCGACCGAAAGTCCAATGATTGGCGCGGGCTTAGCGATTGGCTGAAGCATTCCGAGGCTGAAGATCAGCTGGCCGCCAAGCCAAAACTGATGGCGCGTCCGGTGTTTCAGGACGGCGATACCTATCATCTGGGTTGGGACGACGCAGTGCAGAAAGCTGTGCTGGCCGAGTGACGCGGGGCTGCGCTATTTTGGCATTGGATTGCTGGATGTGTTGTAGGGCTTCCAGTCGGTGATCTCGGGGTAATACTTCTGCCGCCAGCTGTGCACGCGCGGGTTCATGACGCGGCGCCACAGGGGTGGAAACATCGCGGCCACGGTCATCACCGGGTACCCATAGGGCAGTTGCGGCGCGTCGCTGGAGGTGTGGTTTTGCAGCAGCGGAAACCGGCGATCGGGTTTGTAGTGGTGGTCCGAGTGCCGTTGCAGGTTGATCAACAGCCAGTTCGACGCTTTTTGCGCCGCATTCCAGGAGTGGCGCGGCTGCACATGTTCATATTTTCCGTCGCCCAGATGTTTTCGGGTCAGCCCGTAATGCTCGACGTAATTCACCAGTTCCAGCTGCCAGATCGCCACGCCGGCCTGCACCAGAAACAGAACCACGCCGCCCCAGCCACCAATCAGGAACGCCAGCAGCACCATGCCTGACTGTAGCCCCCAATAGCGGAAAAACGGATTTGAGAGGTCGGTCCAGGGCAGGCCCTTGCGCGCCAGCATCGCCTTTTCTGCGCCAAATGATGACAGCCAGCTTTGCTTTAGCACCCGTGGATAAAACCGGTGGAAGCCTTCGTTGTAGCGTGCCGTGACCGGATCACGGGGGGTGCCGACATAGCGGTGATGCACCAGCAGGTGCTCGGACCGGAAATGCGAATACAGTACCATCGACAGCAGGATATCCCCCAGCCAACGCTCGAGCCTGCTTTTCTGGTGCATCAACTCGTGGCTGTAGTTGATGCCGATGGTGCCGGACAATACCCCGACGCCAAAGAACACGCCGAATTTGCCAAGCCCGGACAGATGGTCGGAGCGGGTTACATACCAGATCAGCCCGTAAATCATCACAAATTGCAGCGGCACCCAGACCAGGGTCAGGGCGCGGTACCAGACCAGATCCTCGTCCGGGGTTTGCGGGTCGGCGTTTTCCAGATTGAGACCGAAAATACCGTCGAGAATTGTGAACAGATACCAAGTGGCCAGCGGCGTCAGGATAATGATCCAGCCGCCTTTGATTGCGCCGATCCAGACAAGCGGCAGCAGCGCGAAGGACATCCAAAACGGCAGCGCGCTTTGCCAGCGGGCAAGGGGGTGCGAGGCATTCATCGGGCTACTCCGGGTCTGTCAGCTTGGGATTGGAAAATCTTACGATGGAATATCTAACAACCCAAGCGGTTACTGTCCTTGCCATAGATCAAAGGCCTTGCGCATGACCGTGGGCAGATCGGATGGGCGAAAATCATCGACAGACACCCGCAGATGCCCTTCGGCTGGGGGGAATTGTGCTGGCAGTTCTGTGACCATGACCTGCAGGATCAGGTGGAAATGGGTAAAAGTATGGCGCACCTCGGTGCCTAGGTCCTGCCAATCCGACTCAAACGGAGGGGTCGGGGCCGGGGTCTCGGACCATTCAGACCCCGGCCAGCCCAGCATGCCGCCCAATAGTCCTTTGTCCGGGCGTCGCTCCAGCAGCCAATCGCCGTTGGCAGCGCGGGCCAGATAGACGTGACCACGGCGGGTTGGTTTTGGCTTTTTCGGGGTTTTCTGCGGCAGTGCCGTGGCGGTGCCTGCGATGCGGGCGAGGCAGGGATCGCGCCAGGGGCAGACACCACAGGCCGGCGATTTCGGAGAGCAAAGGGTGGCGCCAAGATCCATCACCGCCTGCGCATAATCGCCGGGGCGGCGGTCCGGGGTCAATGCCGCGGCTAATGTCTTTAGTTGAGGTTTGGACCCCGGCAATGGCGCATCAATGTTGTACAGCCTCGCCATGACGCGTTCGACATTTCCATCCAGAACTGTTTCTGGCAGGTCATAAGCGACCGACGATATGGCGGCGGCTGTATAGGGGCCGATGCCCGGCAGTTTCAGCAGGCCGTCATAGGTCGTTGGAAAGTTACCGTCGTATTCATCGGTAACCACACGGGCGCATTTCAGTAGGTTACGGGCACGCGCATAATAGCCCAGACCGGCCCACTCTCCCATCACGTCGCCATCTTCGGCGCTGGCCAGGTCCTGAACTGTCGGCCACCGATGGGTAAAGCGATGGAAGTAGTCCTTAACTGCCGCCACTGTCGTTTGCTGCAACATGACCTCGGACAGCCAGATGCGATAGGGGTCGGGCGTCACACCAGAGGCGCGATCCGAAGGGCTGACCCGCCAGGGCAGGGCACGCGCATGCTCGTCGTACCAGGCAAGGATCTGATCGCTTAGCGCTGGTGCGTCGTCGTTCAGGTCACGCATTCTTTACCCC
>ENA-OSET01003690-OSET01003690.1-sediment-metagenome-genome-assembly--contig:-NODE-3690-length-13908-cov-28.627070_pt1 | contig 13908 bp, 11 predicted proteins | sample MGYA00237882_ERZ534229 | MGnify/ENA primary metagenome ERZ534229 (study PRJEB26408, sample SAMN06266212) | sediment metagenome | isolation source: Hudson Canyon methane seep mesocosm | place...
TACTTTAGATTTGTTAGTGATGGAGCATCCAAACTCCACACTAATGACCGAAGTACAATTTCGACGGGGTGAATTACTCTTTACCCAAAGTGACTACGAAGGTGCAAAAGAGGCTTTCAATGCTGTGATTTCTAAAGGGAAAAGCTCATTTTTGGTGAATGCCTATTACATGCTAGGTTGGAGTCAATTTAAATTAAATCAGCACACGCCTGCGCTTATTTCGTTTACCTCTGTTTTGGATATTGTTTTACCAAATGATTATCTGGTTGAACTTGCAGATAATAAACATCACACGATGCTTGAAGATCTGTTGCATGTAATGGGCCTTTCGCTATCTTATCTAGATAAGGCAAATAGCCTTGAACAGCTTTTTGCAACCATTGGGTCAAAGCCTTACGAGATTTTAGTTTATGACCGATACAGTGATTTACTCATAAAAAAAGAACAATACACCGACGCAGTGAATGTTTACCGTCGATTTATTCATGTTCACCCTAATAGCGTTTGGTCACCCAAATACCAAATTAATATTATTGATACCTTAAAAACTGCCGGCTTCAATCGCGATATTTATGCTGAAAAAGTTAGGTTTGTTGATACTTACGGTAAAGGGCATGATTTCTGGGTTAGGCATTCGCCCGAAGAACTAGAATACACACGAATCCAGCTGGAGAAACTATTACCTGAATTAGCTAACTACCATTATGTAAAGGCTCAAAAAGCTGTAAATAAACATAAAAATAAGGCATCGAACGATAACTTCAAACTAGCGGCACAATTTTATTCAGAATTTGTGAATACTTTCCCGAAACATGAGGGGGTCGCGAATAGTTTATTTTTGCTTGGTGAAAGCTATTTACAGCTGAAAAGCTGGGGGCTAACGATTAAGAGTTTTAATCGTGCAGCTTATGACTATGAAAATTTTTCTGAAGCCTCGGAAGCGGGGTATGCATCGATTCTTGCTTTCGTTGAATATGCGAAAACTTGGGCGAAAATGAATACAGAAGAAATAGAACAACTTAAATCTGCGCAACAACAAAACAGGCTTCGTTTTGTTGCACGTCACAGCCAAGATAAACGTGCAATTGATGTACTATTTATTGCAGCCTCTACGGATTTTGATGCGCAACGCTACGATGAAGCAGTTATTCACGCCCAGCGATTACTGGATTGGAATCTTGTATTGGGCGAGGATAAAAAACCTAAAAATAAATTTTCGCCTAAAAAGACTATGTTAACTGAGGCTTTTTTAATTAAAGCCCATAGTTTGTATGCCCTACAGAGATATAAACGAGCCGAAATTGATTATCTAACTGCTTTAAAAACGTTGCCTTTTAAAGATAAACGACGCCCAAGAATTTTAGAAAATCTTGCTGCTTGTGTATTTAAGCAAGCAGAAGGTTTATTAGCTGAAGGGAAAACAAATCAGGCCATTGATGAATTTTTGCGTGTAGGGCAGGTGGTGCCAATGTCCAAATTACGAGCGAGTGCAGAATACGATGCCGCTAGTTATTTGTTGGAATTAAAACAATGGCCTCAAATGATAGCGGTACTAACAGACTTTCGAAAACGTTACCCCAAACATAAACTAAGTAATACCCTACCTGCAAAACTCGCTTTAGCTTACCGTGAAACAGAGCAGTGGGAATTGGCAGCCGCGGAGCTCAAAACGATGTATAGCCAAGCTAAGGCAGGAGAAGAGAAACAAAATACTCTGTATATCATTGCTGAACTTTATGACAAAGCTGAGAATAAGCAACAAGCCCTACTAAGTTATCGACAGTACGCGAATACCTACCCACAACCGGCAGATGCTTATATGGAAGCGGCGCATCGTTTAGCTGTACTTTATAAGCAAACGAATCAGCCATTAAAGCGTCGCTTTTGGTTGGCGAAACAAATGAAAACAGTTGATCGTTCTCCTAAAGAGGCGGATGACAGAATGCGCTATTTAGCAGCAAGTTCATCAGCAGTTTTAGCAAATGATGCTTTTATTCAATACAAACGTATTAAATTAAAGCTTCCTTTGAATGTCACGATGGTGAAAAAAACAAAAGCACTAGATAAAGCAATTAAGGCATATCAGAAAACAGCAAGTTATGGTGTGTCATCATTTTCGACAGAGTCCGGGTTCAGAATAGCAGATATTTATGCTCAGTTGAGTGTTGATTTAATGGCGTCAGACAGGCCTGACGGCTTGAGCGAGTTAGAGCTTGAGCAATATGATATTTTACTTGAAGAGCAAACTTATCCTTTTGAAGACAGTGCGATTGATATCCATGCTCAAAATGTTAGCAGAAGCTGGGCTGGTATTTATGATAAGTGGGTTAAAAAGAGTTTTAAGGAGCTAAAAACTTTGTTGCCTGGTCGATATGATAAAGATGAGATGATGGAGGGGGCAGTCAATGAACTTTACTAATATTTTTTCTAAGAGCATTTGTCGTCTTGCTATAGTTTTAACTGTTCTAACCTTGATGGCCTGTGCAGCACAGGTAAAAGAGCAAACTATTGATGAACCTTTGGTGACGACCGTTGGAGATAAACAAGCTGAATTGAAAAGTAGGTTTGAACGTGCACTAAGCTATCAAAATAACGGGGAGTATGGTGAAGCTGAAGTGATTTATAAAAGCTTGTTGGCAGAAGATGACATTTTAATAAGTCCGGTTGTAAATCTAGGCGTCATGGCTATAAATAAAGATCAATTTAGTGTCGCAAAAGAATACTTTGAAAAAGCGGTCGAGTTAGACCCGAATCATAAACTTTCACTAAATTACTTGGGATATATTGCAAGAGACTCTGGAGCGTTTGATCAAGCAGAAGTCTATTATCGAAAAATACTAGAGATAGATCCTAATGATCACTTGGCGATTCGGAATCTTGGTATTCTGTTGGATTTATATCGTGGCCGTTTAGAAGAGGCATTGGTGTTGTATGAAAGGTATCAAAGCTTACAAACTGAACCAGACTCTAAAATAAAGGATTGGATTTTTGATACAAAAAATAGACTGAAGGCGAAATAATGATGCAACTTAGGAAGCCGCGATGTCATATACAAATCTCTAGATGGCTAAAAGTACGAATTATTGCCAGTCTTATTGTTCTATTTGCCAGCTGTAATAGCTTTGCTGAGAGTGAAATTCTCAGTCTTGAAGGTGCGCGTATCAGAGGGAATCAAGAATTACCTAATGTTCTTTACCTCATTCCATGGAAACCACCCAAAATCTATAGTCTCGACAAAGCTGAAACTACATTATCATCCAGCCCTAATTTGGAAATGCTTGATCGAAGCAGTTTTAAGCGCTTATTAAACTATCATCATGTGTTTAAAGGTAAAGCCGATAAGCCTAAGAACAAGAAAAAAAGTACATTGGTGGAAAACTAATGAAGCTAGATGTGTCGTGTGACTTACCTTGTGAGTTGTTTCAGGCTAGGTCGGCTGTAAAGACGTTAGGTTTACTAAACCATGTCGCAAGTCCTATTATGAAATTTGATCCTGTTGAATTATTAAGTGAACATGAATCATTAGAAACTAGGCCCTATGTGATGAAAACGAAACTGTTTGGGTGGCTACCATTAGGGCTGCATACTATGGATTTTTCATATATAGATGCAGAGGGCTCTTTTACTATGCGCGATAATGGATATAGTGCATTATGTAAAAAGTGGGATCATAAAATGAGCTTTACGACGAAGGAGTCGGGTCTGTTATATCGAGATCGCGCTGATATTAGAGCGGGGGCTTTAACGCCTTTTGTTTGGTTGTTTGCTTTTTGTTTTTATAAGCACCGGCAACACCGCTGGAAGCGACTCGCTATACATAACTTTCAAGCGTTAAATGTTGGTAGCGAATCGTGTTGATGGTTCTTGGTTTGGATAAATGCTACGCTTAATTTATTTTTTAGGGTGTTAAGAATATGGCATTTAAGCAATTGATCACAATCATTTTAGCGATGGTATTTATCTCCTCGTTAGTGAGTGCCAATGAGGCAGATCTGGGTAAAACTGGTTCAGTTAATGATCTAGGGTTACGGGATGTTATTGTGGTCGGTAATAACTGGGATGGCACAATTGATATCTATGATCCATTGACGCATACACGCATTAAAAAAATTAATGCGGTTCCGGATAAAGCCGAGCGCTTAGAAGAATTAAGTAGCAGTATTAAGCGGCGTATTGTTTCTACGTTTATTAAAGAAGTGATTGGTGAAGGGCATCATCAGATGGTTGATGATATGTTTACTTCAAATGATGGTCGCCAATTATTTATATCAAGGCCTAGCTTTGCTGATGTCGTCGCACTGGATGTTAATACCGGCGAAATTGTTTGGCGCACACAGGTTGAGGGCTCTCGCTCGGATCATTCGGCTATTTCACCGGATGGTAAAATCTTCTTGGTTTCAGCTTCCACTGCAGGAAAGGTTCACGCGATTGATACTGCTACAGGGAATATTGTTGGCGAATTTGAATCGGGTGATCAACCTCACGAAAATACGTATTCAGAAGATGGAAAACTGATTTATCACGCGAGCATCGGGAAAGTTTATATCCCTTTTACTAGTTCATGGTTGGACTGGCTTAAAGGTGATCGATATTTTCAAATTGTTAACGCCGAAACTTATGAGGTGATTCAGCGTGTAGATATGGCTGAGAAACTCGAAGAATTTGGTATGCCTTGGGTCGATAGTGCTGTTCGTCCAATGGCTGTTTCTCCTGATGGGAAGTTTGTGTATATGCAAATCTCATTTTTCCATGGTTTTGTTGAATATGATGTAGCGCAGCAAAAAGTGACACGAAAAATTGAACTACCTGTACCAGCAGAGATTCAAGCAATGAGCTTGCGTGACTATCAGTTGAATTCAGCTCATCATGGCTTAGCAATGAATAGTGAAGGAAATAAGTTGTGTGTGGCTGCAACGATGTCAGGTTATGCCGCAATTGTTGACCGTGAAACTTTCGAATATAAAACAATTCAATTATCTGATTCACCACTCGGTGCTAAACCTTATTGGTCAACTGAGAGTGCAGATGGGAAAAATTGCTATGTCTCAGTGAGCGAACAAGATCGAGTGTCGGTGATATCATTTGATGAAGCGAAGGAAATAGCTTCGTTTCCTGTAGGGGATCATCCACAGCGAATACGAACAGGAAAGCTATTATTTAATTAAGCGTTAGATATGGGAATGTTTTTAGCTCTAGTTTGTGAAAAGATGTTAAAGAGTTTGACTTTAGCGAACTAACCTAATATCTTAGCCCGCAGCTAGAAAGAAAGCTTTTTATATTATCAAGTTCGCCGATTATTCGTAATTCCTCGTCCTGTAGTATCTAAGTCTCAGTTTATTTTTATGCTATTCATGCCTTTTAAAAGGCTTATTTATTTTTATTTCAGGATGTTATTATGTCTAACACAGTAAACGGTACAGTTAAATTTTTCAACGAAACTAAAGGTTTTGGTTTTATCGAGCAAGAGTCTGGTCCAGATGTATTTGCTCACTTTAGTGCGATTCAGTCAGACGGTTTTAAGACTCTTAACGAAGGCCAAAAAGTTTCTTTTACAGTAACTCAAGGTCAGAAAGGTCCTCAAGCTGAGAACATTGTTGCGCTTTAATTAGTCGCAATGTTATAACTTGGTAAATGCTGAGTTATAGCAATAGAATTCTAAAAAGCAAACCTATATGGTTTGCTTTTTTTTGCTTAAAATTTAGAGTATTTAGTTTTTGATCATTAAACTTATAAATGCTGTTTCTTGTTATAAAAGTGAACTAGTTTACACAATTTAGTGTTGCATCCCAAAAAATGTATACCTATAATACGCTTCCTTTTTAAGGGGAACCAAATATTTAAGTATTGTATGTAAGGTTCTGTTTATCTTGGATTAAATGCGCGGGAATAGCTCAGCTGGTAGAGCACAACCTTGCCAAGGTTGGGGTCGCGAGTTCGAATCTCGTTTCCCGCTCCATTTATCTTTCTTATTGTTTGTTATTGCTCCCCTGTTTTTTCGTATAACCAAGCTTTCTCTTCGCTATAAAATTTTTGATTTATAAAGAGTTCTTTTTAAAGGGCTGGATTAAACTCATAGCATCTGTTGTTATATTCATGACCTGATAATATGGGCTATAAAGTCTAGTGTTTGCTCTCAAAAATTTGTGTCTAACAATTACTTAGGAGGCATTTGATATAATGGAATATGAAATCTCTGAAATTCTTTACTACCCTGTTAAGTCATTGGGGGCAGTTTCTGTACCTGAGATAACACTGGATCAGTTTGGAATTAAAAATGACCGACGTTTTATGCTGATTGATCAGAACGCTAAATTTGTTAGCCAGCGAGAATGCCCAAAACTTTCTCTTCTGTTCGCTTCTTTGGAGTCTGGCGGGGTGTCAGTATGCGGCGCTGGTTTAAGTGACTTGTTTTTCTCCTATGAGTCATTTATTCATGATATTGATGTTCAAATTTGGTCAGATACTGTGTCAGTTAAGTGTGCTGACTCCTGTTACACGGATGAGTTGTCTGATTGGCTAGGATTTTCAGTTCAAATGGTTTATATGCCTGAGACAGCAAAGCGTCAGGTTGATCGCGATTATGTGAAGCGAGATCAGAATGTGAGTTTTGCGGATGCTTTTCCTTTGTTGTTAGCTAATACCGCCTCGCTTAACGAGTTGAATGGCAGGCTGGATCATGCTGTGCCTATGAGTCGTTTTAGGCCAAATATAGTTGTTACGGGCAATATAGCCTTTCAAGAAGATGAGTGGCGGCACGTTATAATAGGTGGTGTTGGTTTTGATATTGTAAAACCTTGCAGTCGCTGTGGCATGACGACGATAGATGAAAATGGTGTAATAGGTAAAGAGCCATTAAAGACGCTAGCTAGTTATCGTAAAAATGATTTTGGGGTTTGCTTTGGGCAAAATATGGTGCATCGATCTAGCGGGCGAATACAAGTGGGTGATCTGCTTATTGTTCGATAGTGTTATGGTGTAAATATTTAAGGGTATGCGTGGCACTCTTTGGTCTAAAATAACTCAACTTCGTCGGTGGTTTGATCGTCGTCGCTTTTGTTTTCGTTAAAATGATGACGATAAATATCTAGGGCGCTTTCTACGCTGGCGCCATTCATGATGTGTTCAAACATTAGGCGTTCTTCTTCCATTGTGTAATTTGACATTATATCAGTTTGTAATTTTTTCCATGATTCAGGGTTGTAAAGTTGTTGTGGGTTGCTCACAAGGTCACTTAACCAGCCAAGGTCCCTTTTAACATGATCTAAGCGTTGGGTTAGTCGATCATAAAATTGGAAAGCAATCGTGGCAGTGATGACTTTCTGGTGGATGCTGGCCGCATTTTCTTTGATGGCATTGAGTTGCTGTTCGGCAGATTCATCACTTTCTGTGTCAACAATACCTTGTAATTGATTTGCAATATAGGTAAATGACTGGGTGAGTTCAGTAATTGATTTTTCGCCATCCGTCATTGTACATTCGACTTGAGATACGGCTAATGTCAGCATATTTATCGTTTCACGAACTTGACTCCAGTCTAGGTCTGGGCTTTGTGCAGTGGATGAAGATGGACTGGTGGTCAATGAGTTTCTCCGTACGAATAAAAAATATACTTACTAATTATGGTTGCGTGTTAAAAATGTCATAATATAGGTTTTAAAAGCTCTGCGTCGTTAAAGCATAGTTCAATTTATTGAGTTGGCGAGTTAATCAAGAGTTAAAATTCATTAAAGAGTCTGTAATTGAGTTATGAGTATAGTTAGGTTTGAAAATGTATGTTTGGCTTATGGTCTTCGTCCTCTATTAGATGAAGTTTGCCTGGCGATTGAGCCGGGGGAAAAGGTTTGTTTGTTGGGGCGTAATGGCGAGGGCAAGTCCTCACTAATGCGACTGTTAACAAAGGAAATAGAACCGGATTCTGGTTCACTTATTTTCGAAAAAGGACTGAAAGTCGGTTCTTTACCTCAGAGCTTGCCTGAGGCTGATGACCGTAGTGTTTTTGATGTGGTTGCTGAAGGTTTAGCTGAAATTGGTCTTGTGCTGGCACAATATCATGCTTTGATAGATAAGCAGTCTCATGGTGAGTCCCTTGATGCAGAATCTTTAAATGAGTTGCAAAATTTACAAGAGAAAATTGAATCGCAAGATGGCTGGTCCTTTCAAACAAAAATTATCAATATATTAAAACGATTTGGTCTAGATGAGAACCAGCAAATGAAGGCTTTGTCTGGAGGGTGGCGGCGACGAGTTTTATTGGCGAAAGCGTTAATAAATGAACCGGACCTTCTGTTGTTAGATGAGCCAACAAACCACTTGGATATTGATACAATTAAGTGGCTTGAACAGCGTTTAAAGGAGTTTCAAGGGGCACTGCTTTTTGTTAGTCATGATCGTGCATTTATCAAATCGCTTGCCTCAGGAATTATTGAGCTGGACCGAGGAAATGTTGCTGCGTTTAAAGGCAGTTATGAAAGTTATCTGATAGATAAACAGAAAATGCTTGAAGATGAAGCGCGTCAAGATCAATTGTTCGATAAACGGCTTTCTGAAGAGGAGGTTTGGATTCGTCAAGGAATAAAGGCTCGTAGAACTCGAAATGAAGGTCGGGTAAGAGCGCTTAAGGCGATGCGAGATGAGCGTAGGGGTCGTATAGAAAAGCAAGGTAAGGCTAATATTAAGATCGAGGAAGCTGATAAATCTGGTAAGTTAGTTGTAGAGGTGAAGGGGGTTTCGCATTCCTTTTCGTCGAGTGAACGCTTAGTGATTAAAGATTTTTCTCTTACTGTTATGAGGGGAGAGAGGATTGGTTTAATTGGTGCAAATGGAGCTGGCAAGACAACATTATTACAAATTTTACTTGGTAAACTGATACCTGCGTCTGGTTCTGTAAGGTTAGGGAGTAAGCTTGAGGTTGCATATTTTGATCAGCTTCGTGGTGGGTTAGACCCTGAAAAGACAGTTTTTGATAATGTTGCTGATGGCCATGACTTTATCAATATTAATGGCAATTCAAAGCACGTTATTAGTTACTTAAATGATTTCTTATTCACTGCTGAACGTGCAAGGACTCCTGTGAAAGCGCTTTCCGGAGGAGAGACAAATCGCTTGTTGTTGGCGAAGCTATTTGGGCGGCCTTCAAATGTTATTGTAATGGATGAGCCAACCAACGACCTTGATGTAGATACTTTGGAGTTGTTGGAAGAACGATTGAATAGCTTTACGGGCACGTTATTGCTAACAAGTCATGACAGGGATTTTATTGATCAGGTCGTTACAAGTACTCTGGTTTTTGAAGGGCAGGGTAAGGTAAGTGAATATGTGGGTGGATACCAAGATTGGGTTCGTCAAACTGGTGGCGTGATGGCTGTTGAGTCAAAAACTATTGCACAAGCCGATGAAGGTTTGGGTAGTGTTGTTGAGCCAGAAGAAGTATTTGTCAGTAAAACAGCAGTAAAAAAGCCTGTCCGTAAGAAAATGAGTTATAAGTTGAAGCACGAGCTGGAACAGCTTCCCGCAAAAATTGAAGGTTTGGAAGAGGAGGTTGAGGCATTGCAGGCTCGTATGGCATTGAGTGATTTCTATAACCAAAGTCATGAAGTTGTTGAAGAGGTAATTGCTAGCTTAACTGCTGCAGAGCGAGCTTTAGAGGAAGCTGAGGAGCGTTGGTTGGAACTTGAAGAAGAGGCAGAATAGACTGTTGTGATGAATGTTTGTTGGTTTTGGCTTAATTTGAGTCATTTCTGTACTTGATTATAAGTGTTTGTTCTGAAATGACTTTCTTCCTATCATGCTATAGGATGATAAAGTGAAAACTACATTTCAGGGTGGGCGCCAAATAGATATAAAAGGTTTCTAATGGGGTTTTGGGTTGCTATTTTAATTACTTTAGCTGTTTTTGGGTCGGTATTATGGGTAATGCCTTCGCCTAGAGAAAAAGCATTAACGCAGATGCGTCACAAAGCAATGGGGCTTGGCTTGAAGGTTCGTTTAGTGGATAAAACTCTCGCGGGAAAACTGTTTCCTTGGCTTGAGAGTTATCATGGTTATGTGATGTATGAAAAGTATCACTCTATTGGGAAGAAAGCTTCATCTAGTGGGACAAAAATTATTAGGTTGAGTGTTGATGAAAATGCGCATGAATTAGATCTTCAGGAGCCTGTTAGGCAATTTTTAGATCAGACTGATTTGATCAAGAGTTTACCTGAGTCTTCGGAGGCGATTGCTTTGTTCTCAGGAGGAGTTGCGCTTTTATGGCGAGAGCGTGATGAACCTGAAGGTGTTGAAAGAATAGAGAAATTTTTGGCAGGGTGTATTGCCGAGATTGACAAGTTGAGAGGGTTTGAAGGCTGATGAGTGATTCACTAGCCTTCAGAAAGAGCTTAGCTAAAGGCTTTCTAATGCTAAGTCTATATCACTAATAATCTTTTTAGAATAAAGATTAACAATGAAGTTAACTCTATTTTCATTATAGTTTATATAAGAAGATTTAATGAAATCCCACTTTGTTAGGGCTGAGTCAAGAAGGTCGAGTGCTTGTTCATTTCCTTTTGTTTGGTTCATTAGCTCTTTTAATATGGTTTCAAATTCAGCTGCTAGCGTGTCAATTGTTATTTCTGTATCACCGCCAGAATATACTTGACTCACAGTTGAGGTCGTTCGCGCGGAATACTTGGTCATCATTAAAGCAAGGCTGATGCCTGCTTTTCGACTCATCTCGGTGATTTTATTGGGTTTATTTGAAGGCGTGCCTGCTAATGAGTTGTATAGTGTTTCCAAAGTGCTGTTGAGTTTGATGTTTTCAGTAGCCATGTCTCCAGCCAAACGTAGGTCAGGATAGCCAGTCTTTTTCACTTCTTTTATATTTTGATTTAATACTTTTTTATATTTTTTCCAGGCGCCAGAAACTTCTTTGAAATCGTCTGTGTCAGGCGAGTCGTTGACTTCTCCTTGTATCGTATTAATTAATTCATCAATTTTATTGCTTGAATCAACGATCACTGTAAGGTGTTTTTGGTCTCCTTGATTGGCGCTAAAATTATAAAACCCATTTATTGAGTAGTAGGAATTGATTTGTGCTAGATAGATCCTCCCAAGAGTTGAACCTTCTTGTTCTTCACTTAATGCATTAGGTGAAAACATCGAAATACTAAGAATGAGAGCAGTAGCTATTGTTGCAAAGTAAGAGCTACGAAATAAATTACGGGTAAGGGTCATCAAGAGGGTCTCCATATGTCAGGTCTAAAATACTATCAAGGTGTTTTTTTATAAAAAACACTAATTTATCTCAGTGTAGTGTTTAATCTTTAATATACAAATACATGGCTGATGTTATTCATTGAAAATCTATCGATGTATAAAAACCATCTAAATACATATTTTTCAATCACTATAAATTACTAATTCACCTTTTTTGTCTAAAAAATAATATTTTGCCAGTATTTATTAAAATTAGTAAATACTCAATTTAGTTGATTAAAAACATTAGGTTATAAGGGTTTTTGTGAGCAAAGTCTACGAAGAAATATGTGTAGAAATGTCAATAACAATTGACAAATGACTAGATTTTTCTCATGGTTCGCATCTCGGAATTCAAACGATCGTATGAATTTCAGAAAATCCCGAATTTTTTACGGGCCAAAATAACTTTGCCGGTACCGCTTTTTTGCGCGGGCACAGACAATTAACTTGGAGAACAGTTGATGATTTACGCAGGTAAAGCCATCACGGTTAAAGAAATCGAAGGTGGTATTGCACAACTTAACTTCGATTTAGAAGGCGAGTCAGTTAATAAATTTAACAGACTAACTCTTGAAGAGCTGGCAGCAGCGACAGAAAGCCTTAAAAATACGGATGGTATTAAAGGTTTAGTCGTAACCAGTACAAAAGATTGCTTCATCGTTGGAGCGGACATTACAGAATTCACCGAATTGTTTGCAGGGTCTGAAGAAGATCTGGTCGCAAGCAATATTCAGGCAAATACAATCTTCAGCGCGATTGAAGACTTGCCATACCCGACCGTAACTGCAATCAATGGCATCGCTCTTGGCGGTGGTTTTGAAATGTGTTTATCTACTGACTACCGTGTAATGGCTGAAAAAGCGAAGGTAGGTCTACCTGAAGTTAAGCTAGGTATTTTTCCTGGTTTTGGTGGAACCGTACGTTTACCTCGCTTGATTGGTGCAGATAATGCGATTGAGTGGATTTGTGGAAGTAAAGAATATCGTTCAGCGGATGCTTTGAAATTTGGTGCTGTCGATGCTGTACTTCCTGCTGAAAAGTTGCAAGAAGCGGCCGTTGCATTAGTTAACGAAGCGGTTGCAGGCAAGGTAGACTGGAAAGGCCGTCGTGAAGAGAAAACGACCAAGCTGAAGTTAAACCCAATGGAAAGCATGATGACTTTCGAAACCGCAAAAGGTTTCGTAGCAGGTCAGGCTGGTCCAAACTATCCAGCGCCTGTAGAAGCTATCAAAGCGATGCAGAAGCACTCGGGTATGTCTCGTGATAAAGCGATTCAGGTTGAAGCGAAAGGCTTTGCTAAGATGGCAAAAACTTCAGTTTCAGCTTCTTTGATTGGTTTGTTTTTGAATGACCAAGCTCTAAAAGCAAAAGCTAAAGAGATGGAGTCAAAATCAACTGAAGTTAAGCTAGCTGCTGTATTGGGTGCAGGTATCATGGGTGGCGGTATCGCTTACCAATCTGCGCTTAAAGGCACGCCAATCATCATGAAAGATATCGCGCAAGCAGGTATCGATCTTGGTTTGAATGAAGCAACTAAGCTTCTAACCAAGCGTGTTGATAAAGGCCGAATGACTGCAACTAAAATGGCAGGCGTATTAAACGCGATCACACCAGCGCTTAGCTATGGTGATTTCGGTAACGTCGATCTAGTTGTTGAAGCGGTTGTTGAAAACCCTAAAGTTAAAGATATCGTGCTTTGCGAAGTTGAAGGTTTAGTGTCTGAAGATACCGTCCTTACTTCAAACACGTCTACGATCTCTATCGACTTGCTGGCTAAAAACCTTAAGCGTCCAGAAAACTTCTGTGGTATGCACTTCTTTAACCCAGTACATATGATGCCTCTTGTAGAAATCATTCGTGGTGAGAAGACTAGCGAAGAAACAATTGCTACAACAGTTGCATACGCGAAAGCAATGGGTAAAACACCTGTTGTTGTTAACGACTGCCCAGGTTTCTTGGTTAACCGTATCTTGTTCCCATACTTTGGTGGCTTCTGTGCACTAGTACGTGATGGTGCTGACTTCCAGCGTGTTGACAAACTTCTTGAGAAGTTCGGTTGGCCGATGGGTCCTGCATACCTATTAGATGTTGTTGGTATGGATACTGGTAAGCACGCTGGCGAAGTAATGGCTGACGGCTTCCCGGATCGTATGAAGAATGAATTCCGTACGGCGATTGACGTTATGTTTGAAGATGGTCGATATGGCCAGAAAACAGATAGCGGTTTCTACAAGTACGAGCTTGACCGTAAAGGTAAGCAGAAGAAAGTTAAAGATGACTCGACTTATGAGCTTCTTAAGCCTGTTGTACAAGGTAGCCAGGAATTTACTGACGAAGAAATCATTGAGCGTATGATGGTTCCTCTATGCATTGAAACAGTTCGCTGTCTTGAAGACGGAATTGTTGATACAGCTGCGGAAGCAGATATGGGTCTTATCTTCGGTATTGGTTTCCCTCCATTCCGCGGTGGTGCTCTTCGTTATATCGATTCTATCGGTCTTGAAGCGTTCTGTGCTATTGCAGATAAGTATAAAGATCTTGGTGCTCTTTATCACCCGACTGCGGGTATGAGAGAGATGGCTAAAGCTGGCAAAACGTATTTCGGCTAATTGCTGAAACAGATAATCGAACGGAGAATATCTATGAGTCTTAATCCAAAAGATGTCGTCGTCA
>ENA-OSET01003691-OSET01003691.1-sediment-metagenome-genome-assembly--contig:-NODE-3691-length-13908-cov-19.022052_pt1 | contig 13908 bp, 10 predicted proteins | sample MGYA00237882_ERZ534229 | MGnify/ENA primary metagenome ERZ534229 (study PRJEB26408, sample SAMN06266212) | sediment metagenome | isolation source: Hudson Canyon methane seep mesocosm | place...
CTAAGAACAATCTCTTCGCCTAATTCCCAGTAGAATTCTAATAGCGCACTATTTACCTTAACCACGGCTTTAAGCTGTGACTGCAGTACTTTTTGTTTAAGGTCTTTTAACCAGTGTTTGTATTCGTTGTTAAGTAATAGTTCATTGCTCACGAATGTACCTCGCGTAACAGTTCCATAATCTCAGCACTGACTTTATCTAAGTCGGCATCAATATCCACTAAATCACGCGGGGGTTGGTATTGATAGAAATGACGGTTAAAGGGAATTTCATAACCAACGATGCCGATTTCTTCATCTTTGGCATCTTTCTTATTGGCATCTATCCAAGCATCCGGCACATGCGGTTGTACTTCTTTTTTAAAGTAGGCTTGGTTAATATCATTAACACGTTGGCTAGGATCAAGCGTGACATTTTCATTATCACGTAAATCGCCATCAGCTTTGTATTCTATAGTTTGGCCATTGACTTCAAATAAACCATATAAGGGATTCGCTGGGGTTTTATGTATTTTCTTAATGACTTTTTCAGCGTCTGGGTTTTTCCAGCTAACCGCATTGGTAATTTGTTTTTTCTCTTTGGTATCGAGTTTTATCCCTGTTGCTTTTAGTACGGCTTCATAGTCATTCATATCATCAGACTGCGCAGTACCGATGCTTTGTTGCAATTGTTTAGCTTTTAACAGGGTTTGTTTTTGGGTTGCCCAGATTTTATTGTCCAACAGGTCTTTTATCTGTTTTTCTTTGAGTTCGCTAAAGTGGAGTTTGATATGTTTGCGTAGGGTTTCTTCATGTTCGCTTAATACGCCATAGTTTTCGCAGTCTTCATTATCAGACCAGTTCGCGCCATATTCAGCATACGCCCATTTCATCACGGCATTTAACGGCTTAGGGGCAAAGCGTAACTCTACTATGCGCTCATCACTGAATTGATACGATTCTCTGAGTGGACGTTCTATGGTGATGCGGCGATAACCAAACTCATGTGTGTTAAATATTTTACTGGAAAAGGTTTTTGGGGCTTCTGTTTTAGGGTTAGCTGATTGACGACCCCGATTACTTTTTTGTTCAGCAGGTTTATCTAACTCTTTAGTAATGGTTTCAAAATCTCCAAAACTACGAGTAATGGTGGCAATATCGGTTTCATCCATCACTTTACGTTTAGATCCTAATGATTTACGCATTTTACCGCATAGGTTAACACCGTTGATTAGCTGAACTTTACCTTTACGCTGTTCGGCTTTCTTATTGGATAACACCCAGACATAAGTGGCTATACCTGTGTTGTAAAACATATCAGTCGGTAAGGCGACAATGGCTTCTAATAAATCGGCTTCGAGTATGTAACGGCGTATTTCTGATTCACCTGATCCTGCTCCTCCTGTGAATAAGGGCGAACCATTTAAGATAACGCCAATTCTTGCACCGCCTTGGTCTGATCCTCTCAGTTTACTAATCAGATGTAATAAGAATAATAAGGAACCGTCTGAAACTCGGGGTAAGCCTGGACCAAATCGACCATCAAAACCTTTTAAGCTGTTTTCATCTTTAATAGCTTGTTCTATCTTTTTCCAGTCCACACCAAAAGGAGGATTGGAGAGCATATAATCAAATTTATCAGCGTAGAGTTGATCGTTAGATAATGTGTTACCGAGTTTGATATTGCTGACATCCTGCCCTTTAATCAGCATATCCGCTTTACAGATAGCATAACTTTCTGGGTTAAGTTCTTGCCCATAAGCACGCATCACGGCTTGGGGGTTTAACTCATGTACATATTCCATGCCAGCGGATAAAAATCCACCTGTTCCTGCGGTGGGGTCATAAATAGTACGAATAATCCCTGATTTAGTTAAGGCATCATCGTCTTCCATAAAGACTAGAGATGTCGTTAACCTAATAATGTCTCTGGGCGTGAAGTGCTCTCCAGCGGTTTCATTAGAGCCTTCAGCAAAACGCCTGATTAATTCTTCAAACACTAAGCCCATATCATGATTGGAAATGGCTTTAGGACTTAAATCAGTTTGTCTGACTTTTTGGACAATTTTATACAGCAGGTCTGCATCATTAAGCTGACCGATAAATTCAGCAAAGTTGAAATATTCAAATATCTCTCTGGCATCTTTTGAAAAACCTTGGATATAGGATTCTAGATTATCTTTAATACCTGCTTCACCTAGCTTAGATAAATCCATTTTGGAAATATTGAAAAAGGATAAGTTATTAGTGGCGCGTAATAACATCTTCTCCTGAGCGTCTTCAGGCAGGTTCATTGCCTGTATTTTATCGTGCTGGGCTAAAACAGCTTCTTTGCTTTCTTCTAACACACCTTCAAGGCGGCGTAATAATGTAAACGGCAGGATGACTCGGCCGTATTGGCTTTGTTTAAAATCACCACGTAAAAGATCGGCTAAGGACCAGATGAAGGCTGCTAGATTGTTAGGTGTTTCGGCCATAATTTGTGTATTAAGTATGCTTGTTTTCTAAAGAGGGAAGAAAATTTGTAATATGTCTCTGAGTGTATTAAGTGTTTATTCTAGTAATGTACTAAGTTGTAAACTAGACTCCAAATTTTTAGCTCTTATAAATTTTATGTGGGCCTCGCTAAATGATGTGGATGCACTATATATGGCTCATCAGGATAAATTTTTAGCCTCCCGAGCGCTATCGCACACTGGACTGGGAAACTCCTCTTCGCTTACTGCGGACTTAAAATCATCCCTGATTTTTAAGTCTTTGCATAAATTTTATTCCCTGTGTGCGTGCAGCTCGCTATTTTTTATTGCGTCGCTTTGACTTATTAGTCACTGTCCCTATGTCCAAATTAATTTCTTTTGCTGTTTTAGCAAGAAGTAGACTTAATAGGTCATTTGCTGCATTTCCAGAACCCTGGGTACTGCCGCCCATTTGAATTTCAGGCACCCATTTTTGCTTACTAATCGCGCTTGCATAATTTTGGTTTACTTCCACCCATGCTTTCAATTTTTGCTCTAATGCTCCATCAGCACTCATGACAAGTTTTTTATATTCACTATCCCCTTTACCCCGAAGAATTTGTTCTTGTTTGTATTCAACCGCTGTTAGTTTTTTCTGCTCAGCCTCTAACCTCCCCTGTATAGCGACATCAACTTTTTGTGAAGCACTAATAACAGCGACTTCTTTTTTCTTTTCTGCATCGGTTACCGCACGTTGCTTTTCAACCTCTTTTTCATATCTCGCTTTAATCACTTCAGCTTTACCTTTTTCCTCCGCGGTAATGGCTTCTTGCTTAGCTTGTTCTGCTTGCGCTTTAGCGGTAATAATTGCCATGGTAGCTTCACGTTTTGCAGCAATTTGCTTTAATGTTTTTGCTTCAAAATTCCAGTCAGTAATTTGATAACCTGAAACAGTGACGCCATAGGCTTTTAGATCACTGCCTAAATGAATTTGTAAGCCTTTATCGTTGTATGCAATAACGGGGATGTTACGTACTATCTGCTTTCCAGTACTCTCTTCAGATAAAACAATTTGTTTAAGCTCTGTTTTATATTTTCCATTCTGTAATTGATCGCGTGACCACTCGGTAAAAGTCCCTCTTTTTTCAGTATAAGCTTCCTCAGAAGTCATTAGTCCAGCCGTTAAATTCATGCTTTCTTCTGTGACTGTTTTAATTAATTTATGCGCAATTCCTTGGTTACTACGAAATGCTTTATGCGCAGTTATCATTGTTAATTCATCATTAGGCAAATTTAAACGTGCCTTACCGTAGATAGTCCCTGTGCCACCATCTTGATAACGTACGGCAATTCCTTGCTGGTCAATGCTGGCATCACCTATTGACTTAATTTTGTCAAAATCAAACGTAATGACATCATTATAAATAGTCGTCCGCCCAAATAGCTGTAAATATATACCAGGCTCAAACTGTACTTTTAACGTGCCATTTGGGTACTGAACTAAGGTTCGCTGCCCTGCATTATTGATTCCCATCAAAGAAGGAAGCGTAATAGAAAGTACAATAACAATTAAAATTTGCTTAAAATATTTGCTCAGAAAGTGCATGTTTTTTCCTTATTTTAAAATAAGCTAATGGGTCTCACTACTTAAGATTTACATTTATACAGCATCCATTAAATTTTAGGCAAAAAAAACCAGCTACAAGAAACTGTAACTGGTAATTAGGAAAGTACATCTAAAGCTAAAAAACTCATTTCACATACATTTAACGTTCAAAATAAGGTAGATCATCAACATCTTCATAATCTTGAGGGTAATTCATAGAACCTCCTAAAAATTAAGTTGACTCCAGAATATACTTTTAAGAAAACATTAAATGTGAAATCACTCTCAAAGGAGCGCCATATTTTGTCTACCTGCTCTAACATTTATCATTGGCTTTCAGCTCTATTATGTAAGTTATAGCGCTTAGTAAAGTAATATCTAATAAAAGAACTTTTTATAATCAGACGATTCTAACCCACTCAACTTGAGTTAGATTATAATAGTCACCATTACCTACCCTTTCTACTTATCGAGTAAATATGCCTAGTTCAAAAATCATCTATACAAAAACCGATGAAGCGCCTGCTTTAGCCACCTACTCTTTCTTACCTATTGTGCAGGCCTTTAGCCAAGCAGCTGATGTAGACGTTGAAACAAAAGATATTTCATTGGCATCCCGTATTCTTGCAAATTTCTCTGATAAATTACTCGATTCACAGCAACATGCAGATGCTTTGACTGAATTAGGCGCGTTAGCTAAAACACCTGAAGCCAATATTATTAAGCTACCTAATATTAGTGCATCTATTCCACAATTACTTAAAGCCATTCAAGAGTTACAAGGCTTAGGATTTGCTCTTCCAGAATATCCAGAAACAGCGACGACTGATGCTGAAAAAGAGACTAAAGCACGTTATGCCAAGGTATTAGGAAGTGCTGTAAATCCAGTTTTACGTGAAGGTAATTCTGACCGCCGTGTTGCAGCACCGGTTAAAGAATATGCAAAAAAACATCCGCACACCATGGGAACCTGGACAGCACAGTCAAAATCACATGTTAGCTCAATGACTCAGGGTGACTTTTATGCGAATGAAAAATCAGTCACTGTTGAACAAGCAGGCAATGTAAAAATTGAGTTTACTGATACCTCAGGTACTACACAAACATTCAAACAAAATACAGCGGTATTACAAGGTGAAATTCTTGATGCCTCAGTCATGAGCTGTGCTGCTTTATGTGAATATTTTGAGCAAACAATGCAAGATGCAAAATCTGAAAATATTATGCTTTCATTGCACCTAAAAGCAACCATGATGAAAGTATCTGACCCTATTATTTTTGGGCATGCAGTGAATGTTTATTATAAAGATGTTTTTGCAAAACATGCTGATACCTTTGCCCAACTAGGTGTTAATACACGTAATGGCTTAGGTGATGTGTATGCCAAAATAGCTAATTTAGATGATCAACAGCGTGCTGCTATTGAAGCAGATATTCAAGCTGTTTATGATTCAAGACCTGCATTAGCCATGGTAGATTCTGATAAAGGCATTACTAATTTACATGTACCTAATAATGTCATTATTGACGCCTCTATGCCCGCAGCTATTCGCTTTGCTGGGCAGATGTGGGGATCGGACGGACAGTTGCATGATACCAAAGCTTTAATCCCTGATCGTAGTTATGCAAGCACCTTTCAAGCAACCATTGATTTCTGTAAGCAACATGGAACTTTTGATGTAACAACCATGGGGACGGTAAGCAATGTTGGCCTTATGGCACAAAAAGCCGAAGAATATGGTTCTCATGATAAAACCTTTGAAATTCCTGCAAATGGCTGTGTTCGTGTAACAGATGATGCAGGCACTGTCCTTTTAGAGCATAAAGTTGAACAAGGCGATATCTGGCGTATGTGCCAAACTAAAGACTTACCTATTCAGGATTGGGTTAAATTAGCGGTACATCGTGCTCGATTAACGGGTTTACCTGCTATCTTTTGGTTAGATAAGCAACGTGCTCATGATGCTAACTTAATTACCAAAGTAGAAAGCTATCTCAAAGACCATGACACTCAAGGTTTAAGTATTCAAATCTTATCGCCTACTGATGCGATTAATGCCACGCTATCACGGGTTAAAGCCGGTGAAGACACTATTTCTGTCACAGGAAATATCTTACGTGATTATTTAACCGATTTATTCCCTATTCTTGAATTAGGAACCAGTGCAAAGATGTTGTCTATTGTGCCGCTACTTGCGGGTGGTGGTTTATTTGAAACCGGAGCTGGCGGTTCTGCCCCCATGTTAGTTCAACAGTTACTTAACGAAAATCATTTACATTGGGATTCTTTAGGTGAGTTTTTAGCCTTAGCCGTTTCACTAGAAGACCTTGCGGAAAAAACACAAAAATCATCCATAAAAGTCTTAGCTAATGCATTAAATAAAGCGAATAGCCTTTATTTAAACAACAATAAATCTCCAAGCACTAAAGTTGGTGAGTTAGATACCCGTGGCAGTCACTTTTATTTAGCTTTATATTGGGCACAATCTTTAGCGGAACAAACTGATGATACCGCTCTACAAGCTAAGTTTTCAACTATCGCACAACAACTCAGTGAAAGCGAAGATAAAATCATGGCTGAATTAAATGCTGTTCAAGGTAAGCCTGCTGAGCTAGGTGGTTACTTTATGCCTAATAACACATTAGTTGAAAAAATCATGCGCCCTAGTGATTGCTTTAATAACATTATTTCTGCTTAATTTAATTAAATGGGTACAGCGCTATTAATCTCTGTACCCATACCTATTACTTATTTTTTGGTTCGTAAAAATATAAAAACAGCCCACTTTAGCGCCAGCACTGTGAATAGCTAAGTTTTTATTTTATACTTGCAAGAATAATTTCCTATCAAACCCATTTTAAGAGACTCTCATGCCTAAACCTTTTATCTTACACATGATAACCACAGCAAAAAATTTAAGCCCTTTTGATGTCAATATGGCGGTTGATGCAGGTTGGGTTTCAGCTATACCTTATATTAATGTTGAGCCAGGCGAGGTTCGTGGCTTAATTCAAGATGCTATCTTTTCACGTAGCCCAAAAGGCCTAAAAAGTACCGGCGTATTCATTGGCGGACGTGATACTAAGCAAGCTATGGATATGCTTAAGACTGCAACTGATTCTATGTTCCCTCCTTTTCAAGTCTCAGTATTTGCAGATCCAAGTGGTGCATTTACGACTGCAGCAGGTATGGTTGCCATTGTTGAAGATGAATTAAAAACAAAATTTGATACGGATTTATCCGGTAAAACTATTCTTGCCTTAGGTGGTACAGGTCCCGTTGGCCAAGTCGCAGCAGTTTTAGCCGCTCAAGCCGGTGCTAATGTAAGAATTATTGGTCGCCAGTTAGAAAAAGCACAACGTATTGCTGATATGTGTAGCCAAGAATTTGGACAAGGAAAAATCACTATTACTGCAGGTGCCGACGCAGATAAAGCGGACTTCATTAAAGATGCTGATGTAGTATTTGCGACAGGAGCAGCAGGTATTGAATTATTAAGTGCTGAGTTAGTTGCTTCTGCACCCAATCTAAAAGTTGCAGCTGATGTTAATGCCGTTCCTCCTTCTGGAGTTGCTGGGTTAGATGCATTTGATAATGGTAAAGCTATTGAAGGCTCTCAAAGTGGTGCCGTTGGTGTGGGAGCGTTAGCCATTGGTAACGTTAAATACCAAGTACAAAGCAAACTACTCAAATCAATGATTGAAAAAGATCACCCTCTTTACCTGCATTTTGAACATGCTTTTGCAGCCGCTCGTGAGTATATTCAAACGTCTAAAAAATAATAGCACCTAATATCTATTTGTCATTCCTGTCAAAACAGTACAGGCATGACAAATTAATAATTTTTACTCAATTTTTATTCAAAATTAACCCCCTCTCCAATTAAGGATACCTAATGGCTAAAAGAAGCATATTACATATGTTTGACCCGATGCAAAATAACAGCCCTTTTGATGTCAATATGGCATTAGACTGTGATTTTGATGTACTCATGCCTTATGCTAATGTCAAGTTCGATAGTATGGCGAGACTCACTCAAGATGTTATCTTTTCTCGTGGGCCTTCAGGTGTTAAGCAAACAGGCATTTTTATTGGTGGCCGTGATTTAGGTATGGCAATTGATATGCTTAATACAGCAAAAAAATCAATGGTTCCTCCTTTTGAGGTTTCCGTTTTTGCTGATCCTAGTGGCGCTTTTACAACGGCTGCCGCATTAGTCGCATGCGTTGAAAGAGAATTAAAAAAGAATCACAAAAAAGAGCTAAAAGATTGCAAAGCGCTCGTTTTTGGCGGCACTGGCCCAGTAGGTATAGCCACTGGAATTATCACCTCCTTAGCGGGCGCAGAAACCGCTTTAGTTGATCATTTCTCAAGTGATGCAGCTCAAGGTATCGCTGAAGAATATAATCGTCGCTTTGATTGTGATTTGTCTGGGACTGTAGCAACGTTTGATGAAGATAAAATTGCTTTAATTGAAGATGCAGATATTATTTTTTGTACTGCAAAAGCTGGTATTCAAATCCTTAGCACCGAAGTATTAACTCACGCTAAACAGCTTAAAGTAGCAGGTGATGTTAATGCAGTTCCTCCATCAGGGATCGCTGGCATCGAACTTAATGATTTTGGTGCGCCATTAATTCATGCAACTAATTCTACAAATGCTGTAGGTGTCGGTCCATTAGCGGTTGGAAATATAAAATATAAAGTCCAACATGCGTTACTTGAATCAATGCTTGCAGGCAGTAAACCAGTATATCTAGACTTTATTGCAGCCTTTGATAAAGCAAGAGAGCTATTAAAATAGATGCCAAAAAGAGATTAAAAGATATTTGAAGAAAAGAAATATTTAACTCCCCCTCATCCCAACCTTCTCCCGCTGGAGAAGGAGTTTATACCTTAAATCAACAGCTTTGGGGTTGGGTGGGGGAAAGTAAATTAAGTTTTTTTCAGTAAAAAGCCCTCCCTTGCTGGGGAGGGTTGGGTGGGGAGACATTAGAATACGCTGTTTGCTTTAGTGACTAATATTACGCAGCAATTGAATGCTTTCATTCTCATGAAATACAACAAGGAGCGCATAGCATCAGAACCGTAACCCGTATGGAGGCATGGAATACGGGATAAACAGCGCATCGAAACCCCGTATTACGCAAGCTCCATACGGGCTACAGATTCTTTTGAACCTCCACTTACCTAGTAATCGGAGAAGGCTTTAATAGCTCATTTATTTTTCCACACTTAACGGCAACAAAATCTAATTAAAAGAACGACAAGCAATATTATCTAACAGCACATCTTGGTAGTCATTTGCATTATCAAGAATAGCAACGCCACGCAGTAAATCATTCTTTGAAATATTGCGAATTAAAAGGTCAGCCTTGTTTACATATAGGTTAAGATGCGCGAGAGTTTTTTTAGGCAATGATTCTAGCTGGTTTTCCAGCTTAGCAGCATAAACAGCGTTATCTTTTAAAATGAGCGTATCGCCCTTGTTAGTTGCATTAAAGAATGAGGGCTGAAGAGGGAAGTTATCGATGATATGTAGCATGGCAGTGACCTAGGTGATTTTTGGCTAAGAAATCTACTTTAAGTAGTCCTTGTAAGTCTATAAAAAATATAGAATTTGAAATAATAGTAGTACAATTTATTGATGATGCCAAATGATTTATTGAAAATTAATGTAATAGATTAAGTTTTAATAGGTAAGTTATTGAATTTATTTAAAGAGAAGATGTGGTGAGTAAAGAATTTATAGTTGATAGGTTGCAGCAATACTGGTTGTTAGCGCGGTTTGATAAGCCAATAGGTATCTTAATTTTATTATGGCCTGCCTTATGGGCGCTGTGGGTCGCAAGTGATGGTAAACCTGATGGGCTTGTATTAACCGTTATATGTAGTGGCGTTATACTGATGCGTGCAGCGGGTTGTGTGATTAATGATTATGCAGATCGAGATTTTGATCCACATGTAGAGCGTACGAAATTAAGGCCCATAGCATCAGGAAAAGTAAAACCAAAAGAAGCTTTAATCCTGTTTTCCATACTGTGTTTAAGTGCCTTTGCTTTAGTGCTACTGCTTAATACCTATACGATACTCTTATCTTTTGGCGGTGCCTTTTTAGCAGCAAGCTACCCGTTTATGAAGCGTTATACGCAATTACCCCAAGCCTATTTAGGTATTGCATTTGGCTGGGCGGTACCGATGTCATTTGCCGCACAGAGTAATGAAATTCCCTTAGTTGCTTGGCTAATGTATCTAGCAACCGCACTCTGGGCATTGGTGTATGACACTATGTACGCGATGGTCGATAAAGAAGATGATTTAAAAATCGGTATAAAATCTACGGCTATTCTATTTGGCAATAAAGATCGTGAAATTATGGCTGCTTTACAAGGGGTGATTATTTTATTGATGATACAAATAGGTCGGTTGCAGGAGTTATCGTGGATTTACTATGTAGCGCTGGCTTGTGCGAGTATCTTCTTTGTCTATCAACAAAAACTCATTTTCTATAGAAATAAAGTTGACTGCTTTAAAGCGTTCTTAAACAGTAATTGGTTTGGTCTAACTGTTTATATCGGTTTAGTATTAGAATATCTTTAAATATTAAAAAATATAATTAGGTAAGCTATAATTATTTGTAACTTCATGCTGTTGATTAAAGCCCTCTCCTGCTGGAGAAGGAGAGTTTTGTGGTCCGTATGAAGCTTGCGTAATACGGGGAATGGTGCGATGAATGCCCTGTATTGCGCAAGCTCCATACAGGCTACGTTTGGTTCTGTAGTGTCATGCCGTAGGATGGGTAGAGCATTTTTGCGAAATCCATCAATATAAACAGTAGAATGAATAAGCATGTTTAAGCCCTCTCCTGCTGGAGAGGGTTGGGTGAGGAGAATTAAAATAACTTCTTTTTTGCTCAATTTTTGGAATGAGTGCGTATTAGTAATTTATAAAGGAAAAAGGTTGGGAAGTAATAGAGCAGGATTAATAAGGCAGCATAAATCAAAAATTCTTATTATTGGGCGACTTATTGATACGCTTGTCATTGGTGTGACCTTATGGGCAGTGCTAAAGCTAGAGCGCATGGAATGGAGTGCTGAATACACTTGGTGGCTATTGATTTCTATTTTTAGCTTTCAAGTTTTTGCCGAGTTTAATGATTTATATGGAGATAATAGAGGGAGAAAATTCACTGGATTAATCAAGAGCATTATTATTTCATGGATTTGTGCGGTGTTTGTTTTATCGGTAGTAGATCAATTTAACCAGGTGGTTTGGCCTACAAGTAAAGAGGTTTATCTTTTCTGGTGTATTGCAGTGCCAGTAGAATTAATCTCTTGGTACGTCATAGTCAATGGGGTCGTTTCTACAATGAGGCGCATGGGCAGGAATACCCGAAAAGTAGCTATTATAGGAGACTCGCACTTAGCCAGTGAATTACGACATATATTTATTAATGAAGATTGGATAGGGTTTGATTTTATTGGTTTTTTTGATGATCGAATAGCGCCAAGAGAGCAAAGGGAAGCGAATAAAATAGAAGGGAATCTCAAGGAATTAATAGAAAAAGCAAAACAAGGAGAAGTAGACTCTATTTATATTACTTTACCCATGAAAGCAGAAAATAGGATTAAAAGCATCTTGGCTGAATTGTCGGATACGACAGCATCGGTTTACTATGTTCCCGATTTATTTGTTTTTGATTTATTGAGTTCTAATTTAAGTTATTTGCAAGGAATCCCTGTTGTCAGTATTCATGATACGCCATTTTATGGCGTGGATGGTGTTTTGAAGCGTATGTTTGATATGGTGATAGGCAGTATAATTTTAGTCATTATTGCGGTTCCTATGTTGGTTATTGCTATCTGTATTAAATTATCATCGCCAGGTGAAGTTATTTTTAAGCAGAGGCGTTATGGTTTTCGTGGGGAGAAAATTGTCGTTTGGAAGTTTCGCTCTATGTCAGTATCTGAAAATAGTGATGATGTACAGCAAGCGCAGAAAAATGACCCAAGAGTCACTAAATTGGGTGCGATATTAAGGCGTACTTCTTTAGATGAACTTCCTCAATTTATTAATGTACTACAAGGAAGAATGTCAATTGTAGGGCCAAGGCCTCATGCCGTTGCACATAATGAGCTATATCGAGGGCAAATAAAAGGCTATATGTTAAGACATAAAGTAAAACCAGGAATAACGGGATTAGCCCAAATTAGTGGTTTTAGAGGTGAGACGGATACCTTAGATAAAATGGAAGGACGTGTAAAGTATGACCTTCAATATATACGTAACTGGTCGTTATGGGGAGACTTTAAAATTGTTTTTTTGACTATATTTAAAGGTTTTTCGGGAGATAAAGCTTATTAATTTACTACAGTGTACTCAAGTACAGTGGACGTATAATTCATGTTAGGTATAATTGCCCCACAGTAATAAAACAGCAAGATTAATTACCTTGTTAGAATGTTGCTAAAGGAGCTGTAAATCGCAGGGAGCATGCCAAACTTATTGTGAAGTAGGGACGGAAAGTTACAGGCCTTTTATTAAAGGTGGCTGGACTGCAAATTATGATTCTTTATATATAAATAATTTGTTGATTTTTTGGAGATTTAAAATGAAAAAATTTTTTAAACTGACATCTTTTGCTGTTTTGATGATGATGGCTGGTATTGTGAACTCTGCTTCGATTGATGTTGCAGCAACAAGTACAAACAATGCAGCTTCGGTTAATTGGAGCCCAAGTTCTGTGGTAAAAGTATCTAACCTTTATGATAGTAATACTACCTCCTTTACGGATGTTTACCAGATAGATAATCAAGGCGATTCTGCAATTATAATGGGTATAAGTGGAAATGCGCAGGATATTGAATTTATAACTGATTTTTCTGCTAAGCTTTATAGCTCGACTATTTTAAGTGCAAGTAATTTATTGTATGATTTTGCCTTGAGTACTCAAGATGGTTCATATACTTTTAATAATTCAAACTTTGATATGGTGGCCAATGGCTCAGCGTATTTGGTTTTTTCTGGAATCTTTTCCAAGGCTTCTTACGATGCAACTATCACGGCAAGAGATGCAGTAGAAACTCCAATCCCAGCAGCAGTATGGTTATTCGGTTCTGCTCTAATGGGTTTAGTTGGCGCATCACGTCGTAAATCTTCAGCTGTTGCAGCTTAATCGCAATAGACCATAAACTTTAATGTTTAGGAAAGGAGGGCTTTATGCCCTCCTTTTTTTTGCCTAAAATTATGTTGATCACGATTTCTTTGCTATGCTTCAGCATCATCAAAGTCATTATTGGAAGAGAGTCATGCTTATGAAATTAAAACCGTTGCTTGTTTGTTTGATTGTTTTTTTTCAAGGTGGAGTATTAGCAGAGGAAAAGGGCGGGTATTTAATCAATCCGGGGGATGCATTAGATATTTCAGTTTGGAAAGAAGTCGAATTACAACGAGAGCTGCATGTATTACCCGATGGCACGATTAGTTTTCCATTGGCAGGTACACTGTCTATTGCAGGGAAAACAATTACCACTGTTCAGAAAGAATTAACTAAAAAATTATCAGATTATATAACTGATCCTGTGGTCAATATTTCAGTTAAAGCAGTCACGGGAAATATTGTTTATGTGATTGGTGAAGTGAAAAATCCTGGACAGTTTGTCATGTATCAGCCTATGGATATGATGCAGATATTAAGTTTAGCAGGGGGATTAACTACGTTTGCAAAAGCTAATGATATTCTTATTTTGCGCCGTGAAGCAAAAGGCTCGAAAGCGATTGAATTTGAATACGGTGAATTAGAAGATGGTGATGATTTAGATAAAAACCATTTGTTAAAAAGTGGCGATGTGATTGTTGTACCATAGT
>ENA-OSET01003692-OSET01003692.1-sediment-metagenome-genome-assembly--contig:-NODE-3692-length-13907-cov-17.250615_pt1 | contig 13907 bp, 14 predicted proteins | sample MGYA00237882_ERZ534229 | MGnify/ENA primary metagenome ERZ534229 (study PRJEB26408, sample SAMN06266212) | sediment metagenome | isolation source: Hudson Canyon methane seep mesocosm | place...
CCCTTTTGAGTCAGTTTTTTCGTTCATTTGAGGCGAATAGTTGCGCTATTCAACGAAAATGAACGGGGAAAATGGCCGAAAGGGCTTTTTCCGTAGTAGGTTCTCTATTCTTGGACGGGCTCCTAGGAGCTTGCATTATTGGTGGGTGTCAGAATAGTATTTTCAGCCGGTTTGCTATTATCAATTTCAGGATAATCCTGGGTGTAATGCAGGCCTCGACTTTCTTTTCGTGATTGTGCGCTACGAACGATGAGTTCAGCAACAATCACTAAATTTCGTAGTTCTAATAAGTCGCTGGTGACTCTGAATGTGCCGTAATAGTCTGCAATTTCTTCTTTAAGTAATTCAACTCTGCGCATGGCGCGACGGAGTCGTTTGTTGGTGCGTACGATACCAACGTAATCCCACATAAAATGACGTAATTCATCCCAGTTGTGAGAAACCACAATTTCCTCGTCAGATCCACTGACCTGAGATTCATCCCAATCAGCTAATGATTCTGGCAGTTCTATCTGGGGCAGATAATTTAAAATATCCGCAGCGGCTCTTTCCGCAAAAACCAGGCATTCGAGTAGCGAGTTACTCGCCATCCTGTTGGCACCGTGTAATCCAGTGCAGGCAACTTCACCAATAGCATATAAGCCAGCTATATCTGTTTGGGCATTAAGATCAGTTAATACGCCACCACAGGTATAATGTGCTGCGGGAACAACAGGAATAGGTTGTTGAGTAATGTCTATATCCAGGGAAAGACATTGCTTATAAATAGTGGGGAAATGTTCACGCACAAACTCTGCGGGTTTGTGACTGATATCCAGGTAAACACAGTCTATACCATGCTTTTTAATTTCATTATCAATGGCTCTGGCAACTATATCCCTTGGTGCAAGTTCTCGATCAGGATGGTAATGCTGCATAAACTCAGAACCATCGGGTAGTATCAATTTACCCCCTTCACCACGTACCGCTTCACTGATTAAAAATGAACGTTCTTCAGGATGATAAAGGCAGGTAGGGTGAAATTGCATGAACTCCATATTGCCTACTCGACAACCCGCTCGCCATGCCAGTGCAATACCATCGCCAGTAGAAATTTGCGGGTTGGTTGAATAAAGATAAACTTTGCTGGCACCGCCGGTGGCTAAAATAACGGTTTTAGCTGAAATGGATAACACTTTGTTGTTTAATGTATTGAGAACATAAGCCCCTTGAATATGAAGTTCAGCAGTTTTGTCTTTATGATTGGTGATTAAATCTATGGCATTGTGGTCTTCTAGTAATGTGATATTCGGATGAGCCCGGGCGCATTCAATCAGGGTTTGTGAAACTGCTTTTCCTGTGGCATCGGCAGTATGAACAATACGCCGATGGGAGTGCCCCCCTTCACGATTTAAATGAAAAGATGTTTCACCGTTTTTTGATTGTTTCTGGGTGAATTCAACACCTTGCTCTTTTAACCATTCGATATTTTCCTTCCCTTGTGAAACTGTAACCCGCACGGCTTCAGGGTCGCATAAGCCAGCGCCAGCCACTAAGGTGTCTTTAATATGCGATTCAATCGAATCATTTTTATCAAGTACGGCGGATATCCCCCCCTGAGCATGGTAAGTGCTACCTGAATTTAAAGCGACCTTTGATAAGACTAATATATTTGCATGGTCTGCAAGCCTAAGGGCTAAACTAAGTCCTGCGCCACCGCTACCAATGATCAGGACATCGCATGCATTTGAATTAGTCATATAGAGAGTGAGTGAAAATGGTTATGTAACATTACTGAAATAAAGGAATATTAACACGATGGTAATTTTTTTTGTGATAATAGAACTTATGGGGTTTAATTCTGTCCACACAAACATAAAATAAAAGCGTGAAAGAACAACAAGGGAATAATGCCGAGCTAGACAAAGAATTGGTGCTGAGAGTGCAGCAAGGAGATAAATCCGCCTATGATTTGTTGGTGATTAAATATCAACATCGAATTATTCAGCTGGTTAATCGTTATGTGAAAGACCCGAGCGAGGCTCAGGATGTTGCACAGGAAACTTTTATCAAAGCTTATCGAGCCTTGGCTAATTTTCGTGGTGACAGTGCTTTTTATACCTGGTTATACAGGATAGCGATTAACACTGCGAAAAATTATTTGGTGTCTCGGAGCAGGCGGTATTCTGATTATCAGGTGGATGTTCAGGATGCAGAACAGGTGGAAAATGCGCCACAACTTAAAGGCATGGATACACCTGAGTTTTTATTAATGAATGATGAAATTGTGGCTGTTATAAGGGCTGCAATTGAAAAGTTACCTGAAGAGATGAAAATAGCCATTATGCTAAGAGAGTTTGAAGGTTTGAGTTATGAAGAAATTGCACAGGCAATGGAATGTCCGGTAGGCACAGTACGTTCTCGTATTTTTAGAGCAAGGGAAGCTATTGATGAAAAATTAGGTCCATTGCTTGGTTAGAGGCTGATATTAATGAATAAAGAAATAAATCAAAAAATTTCCCAGTTTTTAGATGATGAGTTAGATCATTCTGAGCTGGATAATTTTTTACATAATATAAAGAAACAACCTGAGTTGAAAAGTAAAATTAATCGATATCAGGTCGTTACGCAGGTAATGAAAATGGATCAGCCTGTAATGGCTAATGGCAGTTTTTTAGATAACATTAGTCTGCAACTTGAACAGGAGCCGCATCACTTTTTACCTCAGCGCAGAAAAAGGCATTCGACAGTCTGGCAAAAAACCTCTTTGGCTATAGCGGCTTCAGTCGTCGGTGTTGCGGTCATAATGTCTCAACAAGGCGCTATGCAAACAACAGCTGAACCTCAGCAGATAGCGCTTGCTCAGCCAGTTGCCGAACAGCAACAGGCTATTGTCGTTGCCAACAATCCACAACCTACGCAGCATGAAAGGTTAAAAGCCTATTTACAAGCCCATAATGATGATATGTATACTCATGGTTCATTAAATATACATCCTTTAGCACGTGTTGCTAGTTATGGGCGGGATTAATTAATATGTTGTTTCGGCTATGTTTGGTTTTTTGTTTGTGCATAAACACTTCTTTTGCTGTTGAAACGGAGCTCAAGGTTCAGCAATGGATGGAAAGTATGAATTCGGCAATGGATACCCTTGATTATCAAGGGACTGTTGCTTTTTTTAAAAATGGTCGTCTTGATACCATGAAGTATTTTCATGCCAGTGACAATGGCAATCAGCAAGAGAGGCTGTTGTCATTAAACTCACCTATGCGAGAGGTTATTAGGGAGGCGGGTAAGGTACGTTGTGTTTTTAAGAAAAGCAAAGAAATAGTAGTTAATCATCGTCCTGTGAGTGGCTCGTTCATTATTGATTTGCCCGTTGAATTTTCTTCCATCAAATCAGTGTATCAATTGCAAGCTCTCGATGAAGAGTCGGTGGCTATGCTTCCTGCTTATGTCGTTTCTATCGTACCTAAAGATCAGTATCGCTATGCGAGGAAAGTGTGGATTGATAAAGCCAGTTTTTTGCCTTTGAAAAGTGAAGTTTATGATTTGTCAGGTGCAACAGTTGAGCAGGTGGTTTTTACCGAGATACAAGTCGGCAATAAATTAGCTTTTGTTGATGTTGTTGAAGAAGTTAAAGATGCAAAAATTAAACATCTGCATCAAACTGAATTACTTCCTATTGATCAGGCGGGTTTTGTTTTACAAAATTTACCGTTAAATTTCCAGATTGTTTTCTTTACTAAAATGAATGCTAAGGATGCTTTTCAATCAGTAGAGCATTTATTGCTTAGTGATGGTTTTTCATCAGTGTCTGTGTACAGAGAAGCTAAAGCTAAGGATACTGAAGAAGGTTTGCAAACTTTAGGTTCTGTAAAGTCATTTACTAAAATTATTGATGGATTTCAAATAACTGTGCTGGGTGAAGTGCCAGCAAGAACCGTTCAGTTTATTGCGCAAGGCATTAAACTTAAGTAAGCACAAGTTTCGGTATTTCCTTTTTTCCTTTTTTCCTTTTTAGAGTGTTTATGGAGACTATATGCTCAACAATATGAAGTGGTCTGTTGTTTTATTATTGATTAATCTGCCTGTGTACGCTCAATTGCCTGATTTTACCGTAATGGTTAAAGAACATGGTGATGCGGTTGTTAATATCAGTACCACAAAAAAAACAGCAGAAATAATGCAACAGCTTGATGGGCAACAGATGCCGGAAGGTGTTCCGCCTCAAATGGAAGAGTTGTTTAAGCACTTTTTTAAGCAGCCAGGTGGTGGATTTCAACCTAGAGAAGCTAAAGCATTAGGCTCTGGTTTTATCATTTCTGATGATGGTTATATCGTCACCAATCATCATGTGGTGAAAAATGCTGATGAAATTATTGTAAAGCTAAAAGACCGGCGGCAGTTAGTTGCGAAACTGATTGGTTTTGATGAAAGTACTGATATTGCTTTATTGCAAGTTGCAGCGAATGATTTGCCCGTGGTAAAGAAAGGCTCTTCTGCTCAGTTACAAGTTGGAGAATGGGTGTTGGCGATAGGGACCCCTTTTGGTTTTGAGCAATCGGTAACAGCAGGTATTGTTAGCGCAAAAGGTAGGAGTTTACCTAGTGGTAATTATGTGCCATTTATTCAAACGGATGTCGCAATCAATCCAGGAAATTCAGGTGGGCCGCTGTTTAATATGAAGGGTGAAGTGGTTGGCGTTAATTCTCAGATTTATAGTCGATCTGGCGGTTATATGGGGTTGTCTTTTGCTATTCCCATAGATGTGGCGATGAATGTTGTTCAGCAACTTAAGACGAAAGGCATTGTTTCTCGTGGCTGGTTAGGTGTGCAAATTCAGGATGTAACGCGAGAGTTAGCAGAGTCTTTTGCTATGGATAGGCCACATGGAGCCTTAGTTGCCAGAGTGGTTGAAGATAGTCCTGCGGAAAAAGCAGGATTGAAAATTGGTGATGTTATTGTCGAGTTTGATGGGCATGTGATTGAAACATCAGGGGAATTACCTCCGGTTGTTGGGATGACGGCAATTGACGAAAAAGTGAAGCTTAAGATTTTTAGAGAAGGTAGTAAGAAAACAATCAAAGTTGTTGTCGGTTTGCTGGATAATAAGTCAGTGTTGGCGGAAAAGACGCAACCTCAAAAACAACTGAATCGCTTAGGTATTGTTGCCGTTGAGTTGACTGCTGAACAGCGGGAGCGCATGGAAATAGCCAAGCATGGCGTATTAGTTCAAGAGGTTAAACAAGGGGTTGCTCACAATGTGGGTATCCAGCCAGGGGATGTAATTTTAAGAATTCAGAATAATGTTGTTCGGGGTATTGCTGATTTTGATAAAATAGTCAAAGAACTCCCAACTGGTCAATCTGTTGCTATTTTAATTCATCGCAAAGGTAGTCCGGTTTTCTTGGCATTAAAGGTAGATAAATAAGCTGTGGATCAAAAAAACATAAGAAACTTCTCCATTATCGCGCATATCGATCATGGCAAATCAACGCTGGCAGATCGTTTTATTCAAATTTGTGGTGGTTTAGCTGATAGAGAAATGGAGGCGCAGGTTCTTGATTCCATGGATATTGAGAGAGAGCGTGGTATTACCATTAAAGCTCAAAGTGTTACTCTGGATTATAAGGCTGAAGATGGCGAGACTTATCAATTAAATTTTATTGATACACCTGGCCATGTTGACTTTTCATATGAAGTCTCACGCTCACTTGCTGCCTGTGAAGGCGCGCTATTGATAGTTGATGCTGCGCAAGGTGTAGAAGCACAGAGTGTGGCGAATTGTTATACCGCGATTGAACAGGGACTGGAAGTTGTCCCGGTATTAAATAAAATTGATTTACCTTCTGCTGAGCCAGAGCGGGTGATGGCTGAAATAGAAGATGTTATCGGTATTGATGCTAGTGAAGCGCTTAAAATTAGTGCTAAAACAGGCATAGGTGTAGAAGGTGTTTTAGAGCAGGTGGTGGCTAAGATACCTGCGCCAGAGGGGGATCCTGATGCGCCCTTACAAGCATTGATTATTGATTCCTGGTTTGATAACTACCTTGGGGTGGTTTCGCTGGTAAAGATTGTTAATGGTACGGTGCGTAAAAAGCAAAAGTTGCATGTGATGTCTACAGGAAATAATCATCTTGCAGAGAAGGTGGGGATTTATACTCCAAAGCAAAAAGAGACTGATGTTTTAAAAACAGGGGAAGTAGGCTTTATTGTTGCGGGAATTAAGGATATATACGGTGCGCCAGTGGGTGACACCATTACCTTGGCTGATAATCCTGCAACAGAAGCACTACCAGGTTTTGAAACTATACAGCCACGAGTTTTTGCAGGTTTATACCCGGTGAGTTCTGATGACTTTAACAGTATGCGTGAAGCATTGGATAAATTACGCCTGAATGATGCAGCGCTTAATTTTGAACCTGAAAGTTCTCAGGCCCTGGGTTTTGGTTTTAGATGTGGGTTCTTAGGCATGTTGCACATGGAAATTGTGCAGGAACGATTAGAGCGTGAATACGATATAGATCTAATTACCACAGCGCCAACAGTTGTTTACGAAGTTGAACAGCATTCAGGTGAAATAGTCATGGTGGATAATCCTGCAAATTTACCCGAGTCAGGTGCTGTTTTAGAAATAAGAGAGCCTATCATTTTGGCCAACATATTGCTGCCACAAGAATATTTGGGTAGTGTTATTGGTCTGTGTGTTGAAAAGCGTGGCATACAAAAAAATATGCAATACACAGGTAGCCAGGTTGCACTGAGTTATGAATTACCCATGAGTGAAGTGGTACTGGATTTCTTTGATCGTTTAAAATCGGTCAGTCGAGGTTATGCTTCTTTTGATTACGAGTTTGTGCGTTTTGAACCCGCCCCTTTGGTTAAGCTGGATGTTTTGATCAATGGTGACAGAGTCGATGCCTTATCAGTTATTGTGCATAAGGATTTAAGCCAGGGACGAGGTCGAGGACTGGTTGAAACCATGAAAGACCTTATTCCTAGGCAAATGTATGAGGTTGCAATACAAGCGGCAATTGGTTCTAAAGTGATTGCCAGGTCAACAGTTAAAGCGATGAGAAAAAATGTAACAGCTAAATGTTATGGTGGTGATATTTCTCGTAAGAAAAAACTGTTAGAAAAACAAAAAGCGGGTAAAAAGCGGATGAAGCAAGTGGGCAGTATAGAAATTCCACAAGAAGCATTCCTGGCCGTTTTGCAAGCAAATAAAGAGTAAGGTTTTTGTACGCAGATAGATTCGACTATTTGAAAGCGGGGCTTTAGCCTCGTTTGCTTTATATGGCCTAAAACTCCTGTCTATTCACTTTTCTAGCTTATTGGCACGTTGATAGCTAATAGATAATAACTTCCCTTCCAACCATAACTATAAATATATCATGGACTACGATTTCTCTTTTTTTCTCGTTCTGGCTAGCCTGGTCACAGGCATAATCTGGGGCGGTTATGTGCTGTTTTTAAAGCTCTCAAAAATAGACCCAACAACACAGCAGGAGCCTTTGCTAGTTGAATATGCACACTCTTTTTTCCCTATAGTGTTCATTGTTTTAATTTTAAGGTCCTTTATTGCGGAACCTTTTAGAATCCCTTCGGGCTCTATGATGCCAACTTTATTAGTTGGCGATTTTATTCTGGTTAATAAATATACTTACGGTGTCCGCCTGCCGGTTCTACATACTAAGCTTGTGGAGATGAACAAACCAGAAAGGGGCGATATTGTGGTTTTCCGCTTTCCTAAGCAACCAGAAGTTGATTATATAAAGAGAGTGGTGGGTATTCCTGGAGACAGAATTGCTTACTATAATAAAAAGGTCTACGTAAATGGTAAAATAGCAAAACAAGTCTCTTTAGGTTCTTATCAAGGGGTAGGGCAAGGGCGGAATATGACAGGTGCTGAGCACTTTGTTGAAGATTTAACCGGTGTGGAGCATAGCATTCTGGTTAAACATGGAATGCCTTCTGTGGAAGGTGTCTTTGTCGTGCCTGAAGGGCAATATTTTGTTATGGGCGATAATAGAGACAACAGTAATGATAGTCGTTATTGGGGTACAGTCCCTGAACAAAATTTGGTAGGAAAAGCCTTTTTTATCTGGATGAGTTGGGATTGGGAGCATAAAGGTGTTGGTTTCGATAGAATTGGAACAATCTTAAAATAGACTAGACTTAACAATATTCAGTGGCTACTCAGTGAGTTTAAGGCTAAGGGTGTAGCTTATTGATTTATAAGGATGCGTGAATACGTCCATGTAAGCTCTGCTGCAACGTGGTGTTGCAGAAGTCTGATAAATCAACAAGCTGCACCCTCAGAAAATAATACGCTGAGTTGTTACAATATTTATAACATTGTACTCGGAGAAATAATGACTTATTCATCAAAAAAACAACGTGGATTAACTTTTCTGTCGATATTGTTCATTTTGGGCTTACTTGCTTTTTTTGTATTGCTAACGTTGAAAATTGCCCCAATCTATATGAATCACAGTAAAGTGGTTAATTCGCTGGCTGCAGTGGAAAGTATGCCTGATGTAGAAACCCTGAGCAAACGTGAAATTTTGATTAGTCTTAATAAACGCTTCAATATGAATTATGTTGAAAATGTTGATAAAAGTGATGTTGAAATTATTAAGCAAGGGAATTATGTCAAGGTAGAGATTGTGTATGAACGGGTTGAAAAAATACTCGGTAACCTAAGTGTATTGGTACAGTTTGAGGAGTCTTTTGAGGCGGGTGACACTGAGTGATAAAGAAACCTGATGGTCTGCTTAAAAAATTTGGATTGTCATTTGAGCAGCCAGATTTTTTTATTATGGCTTTAACTCATAGAAGTATGGGGGCAAGGAATAATGAAAGGCTGGAGTATCTTGGTGACTCTATTTTAGGCTATGTGATTGCAGAAAAGCTGTATGAAATGTTCCCTGATGCAAGTGAGGGTGAGTTAAGTCGCTTAAGAGCAAGTCTGGTTAATCAGGGTTCTTTAGCGGGTTTAGCCAGAGAATATAATCTGGGCGATTATTTAATTCTTGGTTCAGGTGAGCTCAAAAGTGGTGGCTATAGGCGAGACTCTATTTTATCTGATGCCTTAGAAGCGGTTATGGGGGCTTTGCTGAAAGATCAGGGGGTGTTGGAGTGCAAGGCATGGATATTGAAAGTATTTGCCAAAAAACTGGATGAGCTGGATTTAAAGCAATCTCTTAAAGACCCTAAGACTCAATTGCAAGAATTAATGCAATCCAGAAAAGTTGATCTTCCTGTCTATGAATTAGTTAAGATGACGGGGGCAGCTCATTCACAAACCTTTAGTGTCAAATGTATAACGCATGTTGAAAGTAATCAGTCATGTGTGGGTTCTGGAGATTCCAGAAAAAAAGCTGAGCAGGATGCAGCAGAAAAAATGTTAAAAATAATTAAGAAGCAAAATAAATGAATTGTGGTTATGTCGCGTTAATAGGTCGTCCCAATGTTGGTAAATCAACATTAATGAATCATATGCTGGGGCAAAAAATAAGTATTACATCAAGAAAACCTCAGACGACTAGGCATCGTATTTTAGGTATCAATACCACTGAGGCGGGGCAGATTATCTATATGGATACCCCGGGTATGCATCAGATTGAGAAAAAAGCATTAAATCGCTATTTAAATAAAACCGCTGATACCACCATGCTGGGTGTTGATGTGGTGGTCTGGTTGATTGATGGTTTGTCGTGGCATGAATATGATGAGATTATCTTTAAAAAACTTGAGCGGGCCGGAGTACCCGTTATATTGGCCGTCAATAAGGTTGATAAGTTTAAAGATAAAGAGGCTATTTTGACTTTTTTTGCAGAAGCACAAAAGAAATTTCCATTTAAAGAAATATTACCTATCTCTGCATTAAAAGGAACTAACCTGGATACGCTTGAAGGTATTTTGCTGGAACAATTACCTGAAGGTGATTTGATTTATCCAGAAGATCAGATTACTGATCGTCCTGAACGCTTTTTAGCGGCAGAAATTGTTAGAGAAAAATTAACTCGACGTCTGGGTGATGAGTTGCCTTATTCTATGACGGTAGAAATTGAGCGTTATGAAGAGCAAGAAAAAATCACTAAAATTTATGCTGTAGTCTGGGTTGAGCGCAGTTCGCAAAAAAACATAGTGATAGGTAAGCAAGGTGAAATGCTTAAGAAAGTGGGAACAGATGCCCGAAAGGATATAGAGAAATTGATAGGCAGCAAGGTGTATCTGCAAATCTGGGTAAAGGTAAAGTCGGGTTGGTCTAATAATGAACGAGCTCTACAAAGTCTTGGTTTTATGGATGAATAGCTAGCGCGTGAGTGAGTCGTCGGTTCTATTGCAACCTGCCTTTATTTTACAGCACAGAAAGTATCGTGAAAGTAGTCTGATTATTGATGTTTTGACCAGGGATTATGGGCTGGTATCAATTCTTGCCCGTGGCGTCAGAAAACCGAAATCCAAAACAGCCGGTTTGTTGCTGGCTTTTTCTGCTCTAAAGCTTTCTTATATGGGCAGGAATGAGCTAAAAATTTTGACCCATGTTGAACTGCATGAAATGCTCCCGCGATTAACGGGGATTTCCTTGTATTGTGGTTTTTATATCAATGAATTAGTCGGTTATTTACTGCACAAACATGATCCTCATCCTGAGGTTTATACAGAATATCAACGCTGCTTGGCTTTAATGGCCGAAAACCAGAATACAGAACAAGTATTACGCTTCTTTGAGCTTAATTTAATTGAGTATATAGGCTATGGGTTTCAGTTGACGGTAGATTTTAAGACCGATGAGCTTGTGCAAGCAGTAAAAAAGTACTGTTATTCTGTTGGTTCGGGCATGGTTGCTAGTGAAAATGGTTATATTAGTGGTGAGACTTTAATAGCTCTGGAGGCACGGCAGTCGCTTAATGAGCAGGCTTTGTATGAAGCCAAGCAGTTGATGAGGCGTATTATAGATTTTCAATTACAGGGTAAAACGCTTAAAAGCAGGGCTGTCCTGGCAAAAATAATTAAACAGTTATGAGTAAACAAAATATTTTATTAGGCGTTAATATTGATCATGTCGCTACTTTGCGACAAGCACGAGGGACAAGTTACCCCGACCCTGTTCAGGCCGCTCTGGTGGCTGAGCAAGCTGGTGCAGATGGCATAACTGCACATTTAAGAGAAGATCGTCGGCATATTCAAGACAAAGATATTTATTTGTTACAGGATATCTTGCATACTCGGCTGAATCTGGAAATGGCTGTGACTGATGAAATGATTGCGATTGCTGAAAAAGTAAAGCCAGTAGCGTGTTGTCTGGTGCCTGAAAAGCGTGAAGAATTAACCACGGAAGGGGGCTTGGATGTCGCTTCTAGCCCTGAAAGAATGAAGAATGCTTGCCAATCACTAGCCAATGCGGGAATTGAGGTTTCTTTATTTATTGATCCGGATTTTAAGCAAATTGATGCAGCAGTTAATGCTGGGGCCCCCGTGATTGAACTCCATACCGGCTGCTACGCAGATGCCGTGAATGTTCAGGTTCAGAAAGCTGAGTTACTGAGGATTCAAAAAGCGGCTGAATATGCGCATAGTGCAGGTCTACAGGTAAATGCTGGGCATGGTTTACATTTTCATAATGTAGAAGCCATTTGTTATATTCCTGAAATGGTAGAGTTAAATATCGGTCACTCGATTATTGCTCAATCTGTCTTTTCTGGTCTGGATAAAACAATCAGGGATTTAAAGCGTATTATGCGAGATGCAAGAGCTGTAGGGTATTGATTTGTTTGATGAACTGGAAGTATATCAATTAACATCTATAGGTGACAGGGAGATAAACCAGGATTGCATGGCTTATACTCTTTTTAGTGAATATGGTTTGTTTGTCGTTGCCGATGGTCTTGGTGGGCATGATGCAGGTGAAAAAGCGTCTAAATATTTTTGTCAGGGCCTATTTAAAGTGGCAAGTAAGTATCAGGGTTTGCTGCAGAAATGTCCCTCTAGTCGGGTAAAGGATGTATTTCAGGCGTGGGTGAATGCAGCAATAGAAGAGATGAAGGTTTTTTTTGCTGGTGCTGCAGAAGGCGAAAATTCACATACTACTTGTGTGATTTTGTATCTGGATAAAAATATGACGGTAACTGCGCATTGTGGTGACTCTCGTATATATCGATTGAATGAAAAGCAGGTGTTATGGAGAACTAAGGATCATTCGATTATTCAGGATCATTTTAATGATGGTAGTATCTCTGAGCGTGAGATGGGATTGCATCCAGAGCAAAATCAATTATTAAGAACAATTAATATACTGAAAAGACATCAGGTTGAAGTCAATGTTTATCCCGCTGTTGAGAGGGGGGAAACTTTTGTACTGTGTACGGATGGTTTCTGGGAGTTTATAAAAGAGAATGATTTGCTACAGTTATCCGACTTGAATAGTGGACGAAATGAATTAAGAAAAGTAGCAAAAATGATGCGTTTACGGGCGCATGGTAAGGGGGATAACCTAACCGTGCAGTGGGTCAGGTTTTAGTCTGTTTTTGAGAGTATTAAAACGACTTACTGTAACGCTATGCCATGTTTTTTAATGCGATAAAGCAAGGTGTCTCGGGATAGACCCAGTAAGCGTGCAGATTTGCTACGGTTACCATTTGTTCTTGTTAGGGCCTGGTGAATCATGTCGGCTTCTAAATCATCTAAATCTAAACCTCTTTCGGGTAGGATAAAAGTAGAATCGTCTGAAGCGCTCACAAGACAAGCACTAAATTCGTGGGGTAAATTTTCAGGCTCAATTGATTGGCCTGATAAAAGAATGCTTAATCGCTCACACAAGTTACGTAACTCACGAATGTTTCCTGGCCAGTGATAACCACGTAAGACTTTTAATGTTGGTTTACTAAATTTAGGTGCAACAATTGAGTAACTAGTCGAAAACTGGGCTAGAAAATGCTTGATCAGTGCTTCAATATCATCGGTACGCTGCTTTAAGGGAGGGAGCTCTATAGGGACTACGTTTAAGCGGAAGAATAAATCCTGGCGAAAGCTACCTTCAGAAATTTGTTTGTGTAAGTCCGAGTTGGTTGCCGCAATCACTCGGACGTCGACTAAATAAGGCTTTGTTTCTCCGACAGCAAGGCATTCACCTGACTCTAAAAAGCGAAGTAGTTTAGTCTGAATGGCAAGGGGTAGAGAATTTATTTCATCTAAAAATAGAGTGCCACCGTCAGCAGCATGAAATAAGCCTACTTTGTTAGCAATAGCCCCGGTAAAAGAGCCTTTTTTATGGCCAAATAGTTCAGATTCAACCAGTCCCTCGGGTAGGGCTGCGCAGTTTAAAGTGATAAAGGATTTGTCTGAGCGAGCGCTTTCTTTTTGAATAGCGGTGGCAAGCATTTCTTTACCTGTACCTGTCTCGCCTTTGATTAAAATGGTTACGTCGGTAGCAGCAACCATTTTGGCACTGCGAAGTAGAGATTCAAAAACAGGAGATTGACCAATGTTTGAATGAAAGTAATCCATAGACAACTGATTAGATTATTAGGTTAAATATGCTGCAAACGCATGGGATTAAGCTCGGGAAATACAGCGACTAAGGCAATAAAGATTAATAATAATCCTATAAGCTGTTTAAAGCGGTGCATTTGAGATAGCTTGGTTAATATGTTCGTCATTATACCCACTCCTAGTACCGCAGGTAAAGTTCCTAACCCAAAAGCTAGCATTGTGAGGCCCGCTTTAACAACGTCACCTGTGGTTGCGGCAAGCGCTAATGCAGCATAAACGAGGCCGCAAGGCAGCCATCCCCAAACCATGCCAAAAAGATAGGCTTGAGTGTGGGTGCTAACAGGGATGAGTTTACGTCCTAAAGGTTCTATCAGTTTCCAAAACCTGGAGCCTGCTTTCTCGATATAGGCAAAGCGAGGAAACCA